>Ga0154736_12_pt1 | contig 85354 bp, 77 predicted proteins | sample Rifle2008BG16ft_FD_105744 | JGI IMG/M metagenome (GOLD analysis project Ga0154736, IMG submission 105744) | Candidatus Woesebacteria bacterium RBG_16_42_24
CTTTTCTCAACAAGCATCTGAAGGCCTTTATCTATGTGGGTAATAAGGTCAACCCCGGGAATCCCTGACACTTCCCTGTCTTCTTCTAATAGAATCGGTGTGCCAGAAGCATCCGCCTCTTGAGTCTTATACCCAGGTTTTCCCGAAAGGGCTAAGTCATAATATCCCTCAAGTCCAAAATACCCCGTGTCCTGGCCCTCTTTCGTTTTACCAACAAACCCTAAAAGATGTGCCGCGGCAGAAGCTTCAGGATATGTTCTCATTTCTTCCTCTTCAAAACCAATGCCCGCGATGCCCAATGCTTCTATATTTTTCTTTGCGCCTTCGGATATCTTATGTTTCAGGGGTATCCAAACCGCGCCGTCTTTAGATAATAATCCTTTGATTTTATCAACTTCTGAAGCCACTTCATCCTCTTTCTCGACAAAAAAGGGAGCAAGGCTTTCGGCAATCTCCCCCCCGTCTTCCTTCAATTCAGGCAAACTTGCAAATACCAACCACCCACTTTCCCTCGCAGCCAACCAACTTCCATCCGAGGCGAAAATATTTCCGCGTGGGGCGGACAGGGTCGTCCCTACTTCGTATTGACCCCTGGCTTGGGCCGAAAGAACCTTACCTTTAAGTATTTGCCAAAAAAAAAGCCTGGCAATCAGAGCTAAAAAGGCCAGAAGGAAGAATAGGCCCAGAATTTTGAACCTTATCCCAATTCCCATTTTAAGGCTGAAGGACTTTGGCTACCTCTTTCGGCTCTAATAAGTAAATTATTGTCACTGGTTTTAGAAACCCTAGATTTTCGGCCCTTTCTCCCAGGGTCGTTAAAGAAGACACTTTTAAAAGACTTGCTGAAAGCTTCCTATTCACCTCAAGAAGTTCCTGCTCTTGCCTGGTAAGTTCGGCGAGCTCGGCCCCGGAGGTGGCGGTTTCAATTGTGAAGGCAACTGTTGTAACCAGAAAAATTCCTACTACTACCCAAAAGGGGGCTAGGCGTCCTCTACTTTTTATTGTTTTTATTTGTTTCATGATTTTACTAGAACCCAAAGCTCTGCACTTCTTGCTCTTGGGTTTTCGTCAACCTCTTTACTGGTGGGAGAAATTCCGCCATCGGTTAGTATTTTTCCTTTTTCCTCCCTTTTTTTCTCATGGAAAAAATCCAGAACAATTTTTTTCTCCCCAGAATGGAAAGTAATTACCGAAAGCCTCCCCCCCTTTTTTAAAAGAGAAAAAGCTTCGGGGAGTGCCTCCTTTAAGTTCGCGAGCTCGGAATTAACTGCCATTCTCAAAGCCAAAAATGGCAATGTAGCCTTATTAAGCTTACTTCTGGTTCTTAAATCCTTACAAACTTCCAAAAAATCCTCAACAATCTTTATGGGTTTTTGCTCACGGGATTTAATAACCCCCTTGGCTAACCACTTAGCTGGTCCAGATTTTAGTGTTAATTCAAAAAGCGAAACTAGCTGATCGGTTCGTAATCCATTGAGTAAATCTGACGCCCTTACCCCTTGAGACCCTGGGTCAATTCGCATGTCAAGTTCCGCCTGAGGATTAGAAAATGAAAACCCGCGGTTTGGGGACGTGAGTTGGATATTTGAAACTCCCAAGTCAAACAATACGCCATCAACGTCGCTATAGCGAATTTCAGTGGCAATAATATCAATGTTTCTGAAGTTACCCTTGACGAGCTTGAAGGACCCCCAACCATTTTGGTTAGGAGTAGGGCAAGCATCTTCAAGGCGCCTTGCGGCAACCTCTAACATTTGACCATCCGCTTCAATCCCTAAAACCTCGGCACCCTCTTTAATAAGCGCCAAAGTATGACCGCCAGTTCCAACTGTTGCATCTATTATCCGAGCATTCTTTAAAGGAGCAAAAAAATCTAAAACCTCTCGTACCAAAACGGGATTATGAATCTTTTCTCGGTTGCGTAAGCTTCCCATTTGTTAATTCTTCAAACTCTTGAGAACTCTCCTGAATGAATCTTAAAGTATCGTCTAACTTCTTCCTCATCTCTTGGGCATTAAGCCGAATCATAATTTCCCTCCTTTCCGTATATCTTTCGCCAATTCTTCTATCATTGCGCTTGCTTGTTCTTGGACTTCTTTTTCTTTTTTATGCCATTCGTGTTTATTCCAAACTTCAATTCTTTCTCCTAGGCCTACGAAAACTATCTCGTCTGTAAGCTGCGCATAGTCTTTTAAAACCTCTGGAATAATAAATCTTCCCTGAGGGTCCGGCTTTACCTCATAAGCTGAACCCAGAATGAACCTGTCTGTATCTCTAACCGGCCGGGTAATCAGTTCAACCTTGCCAGTAAGTTTTTCTAAAAGAGCTTTCCAGTTATCTCTTCCTATAATTACCAAACACCTCTCGTACCACTTTGCCACAATAAAATTTTCTCCCAGAATTTTCCGGAAGGACGAAGGCATAGCCACGCGCCGTTTCGGGGACAGCTTCCCCGTATATGTTCCCAAAAACATGTATTCTCATAGGCAGGATGGGTAAAAAGCAGAGTCCTAAGCATCTAGAAACTCACCACTTTTCACCACTATACACCATTTTGATATGTTTTCACGGAGGTGTCAAGCCCCGGTTGGGTAGCTTCGCACCCAACGGGGCTTTAGACCTTTCCACATCGTTTTTCCAAGTCAGTTTCCATACGTTCCGATCCCGAATCGGAACCCTATTGACAGTTCGGGGAAAAATGGTTTAATTGACCCAGAAAATATGCCACGAAGAAAAATAGTCTTGGCGACTAACGAGTACTACCACATTTTCAATAGAGGCTCCAATAAGAAAATTATCTTTAATGATGCGAGGGAGTATAGTCGCTTTTTCCTCACAGCAAGATATTACTCAATTAAAGATCCGCCGCTCAAATTCTCAAGATTTGTCAAGCTTGGCAAGGTTGAAAGGCGCGGCTTCTGGGAAGGTTACGAAACGTACGAAAAGCTCGTTTCTTTTAACTGTTTCTGTTTTATGCCCAATCACTACCACTTTCTTCTTAAGCAGGAAAGCGAGAATGGAATTTCTCAGTTTATTAAGAAACTACAAACGAGTTATTCTCATTACTCGAACATAAAGCACGAAAACGAGGGACCTCTCTGGACCGGACAGTTCAAGGCCGTCAGGGTAGAAAACGAAAATCAGCTATTTCATTTGTCAAGGTATATACACTTAAACTCCGTCACTTCTTATCTCACTCATCCAAATAAACTAGAGAGTTACATTTGGAGCTCGTATAGAGAGTATTTGGGAAAATCAGAATTTCCTTTCTGTTCGACAAAAGAGGTCTTGTCCAACTTCAAAAGTGTGACCAAATTTAAAGAATTCGTCTCTAATCAAATTGACTACCAAAGAAGGCTTAAGTTAATAAAAAACCTCACTTTTGATTAAAGTCCCGAACTGGCGAAGCTATTCCGATCCCGAATTGGAACATTGAACTATCAATGCTTATTGGGGCGTCGAAACAAAAATGCCCAAATTCTGGGATTTTCCGCTATCGAGCTTTGTCCATTCTTCACTAAAGTATCCGTGTACACTTCCGGCTCCAAGACTAACAACACCCGAAATATCCTCCGAAACGCTAAACACGCCATATGGGCCGGTTGTAATTCCACTTGGGTATCCGTCTGGTGCGCCAAACGTTTCCATAACTATAAAAAAGGCGTCTGAACTTTCATCAAGTGTAAAGGTAAATTTTCCATCTACCGATGTAAGTTCTTTTGCTTCGGAAAGAAGGGCGAAGGGAGTAGTGAATTTGGCAGTAAGCTTTCCTTTCTCGTTTCGAAAACGTAAAGTAAGCGTCCCTTCTTTGACCCCTTCATCGTATCGAAACTTACCAGATGACTCTGAACCCAAGAGAAGGTCTCTCTCAACTTTAGTTACACCCGACAATTCAACCGTTCCCGGCACGCCTTGAGTACGCCCATCGGGAAGTTCATAAAGAAGTTCATAATCTAGGGTTTTAGCCTTAACTTTAATCTTCTCAACTTTAAGCTTTAGCCAATGCCCATCGTTAGAGGGGGTGAGGGAGGTTACCGGCCGATCGGGAAAGGCCACTTCTGGAACTTTTTCTTCTCCCTCTGACGACTCCGATTTCCTGCCTTTTAGGAAGAAAAATACACCAACCAAAACGAGGACCCCTATAAGCAAAATAATTAAAGGCAAAAATTTCTTCATTCTAATCCATTCTTGAGGTAATCCCCGATTTTGTCAACGGCGACTCTTTCCTGCTTGGTAGAATCCCTATCACGGATTGTAACAGTGTCATCATCAAGGGTCTGGAAATCAACAGTCACACACCATGGAGTTCCGATTTCGTCCTGGCTGGCATAACGCTTACCAATATTACCCCTATCGTCCCAAGTCGAGTGAAACGAGAGTCTGAGCATGTCGAAGACCTGTCTAGCCTTTTTAACTAAATCCTCTTTATTGGCCAAAAGTGGAAACACTGCAGCTTTAAAAGGAGCAAGCTGTGGATGAAGTTTAAGATAAACCCTTTCACCCTCCTCTTTATATGCGTCAGTCAGGAAAAATAGTGTCGCTCGGTCAACCCCGCCAGAAGTTTCGATTACCCAAGGAGTAAATTCATCCTCTTCGTCTTTATATGTTAAACCATGATTTTTCAAATCATAGTCACCCCTATGGTGTATTCCCTCAAATTCACTCCAGCCGAAGGGTGCTTCGTATTCGATATCGACGGCTTTCTTTGCATAATGAGCACGCTTTTCCGGCTCGTGTTCACGAAACCTCAATTTATCCTTCGTCATTCCGTAAGTTAGATACCAATTCATTCTCTCCGCCTTCCAAAATTCGAATACCTTTTCTCCCTCTTTCTCATCTGGTTTAATAAAATACTCAAGCTCCATCTGCTCAAATTCGCGGGAGCGAAAGGTGAAATTCCCCGGGGTAATCTCGTTTCTAAAGGCTTTTCCTATTTGGGCAATGCCAAAGGGAATTTTTACCCTGGTTGAATCGACAACATTTTTGAAATTAACAAAAACTCCTTGTGTAATTTCGCCCCGAAGATAGGCCTTTTCTTTAGGTTCAGTGGTACCCAAAAGAACCTCCGTCATCAAGTTAAAAGTTTTAGCATCGGTCCATTGGGCTTTTCCATCGTGCTCACTCTCGTGCCTTTTAAGGTCTTCTTCGTTATCAGCTCGAAAACGCTTGTGGCAAGTTTTGCACTCAACCAAAGGGTCCGTCAGGGCTTTAAGGTGACCTGATTTATCCCACACAATTGGGTTCATAATGATTGCAGCATCAAGCCCAACAACGTCGTCGCGGGAATAAACCATGTCCCTCCACCAAGCTTTTTTGATATTGTTTTTTAGCTCAACCCCGACCGGTCCATAATCCCAGAAACCCCCAAAGCCACCATAAATTTCACTTCCGGGATAAATAAATCCCCGCCTTTTGGCTAGAGCGACTATTTTCTCCATTAAATCCATTACGACTTAATTATAGAGCCAGACTACGATTTTTTAAACAACCTACGCTGCGCCCGCTTACCTTCCGGCGCCCATTTTGACCTAAACCTGCTTTTTCTCGCTAATTCCGTCTCCCTATCCAAGGCTTCTTTTTCGGCTTCCTTAAGATAACCAACCAAATATTCTGCTCTGCCGAGGTGCTCCTGGCCAAGAAAATCCGAATCAATCTTATGTTCCAGATGCTGCCTCCAACTTCTGATAAAACTGCTGCCGACCCATATAGTGTGAATTTTGTCATTCAAGCTTCCCCTGAGATAGGCGAAAAGTATACACGAAGGCAGGGAAAAATTGCCGTCCCTGTCCAGCATTATCGTGCCCAGTTTATTCTGATAAGCCGCGATATCATATTGAAATACGGACTCGAGTTTTCTGGGTCCTGAAATGTACCTTGCCCTATTTGGTACTCTAATCTCAAGGGCCCACCAAGCTTCCCCGTCGCCGAGTCTCCCTGCCACATCAAATGTGGTTTCGGTGCTATTCTTATCCACGACCACTCCGTCGAACTGCGCAAGCTGTTTTTTGTCCTTACCAAGAAGAATAACATTCGGGACTACCCTTCCGTTTAGACTGGGAGGGTCTGCAATTGTCCACTTCCCGATTACCAACGCATTCTCCACCAGATACCTAATATTTTGACCCACCCTTCCCGTCCCGTCGCCACTTAGCTGGGCAAAGCTTTGGCCAAAATTTGTAGAATAGAGTCTGTCGACTTCTGAAAACAAATCCGCGAGGGCAGGAAAACTAGGCCAGGTCCTTTCATTCCCCAGAAATGGTGTCTCCGGCGGCTCGGTTAGACCCTGATAATTCTCGGCCAGACCAGAATGGGTTGGAAATGTATGCTGCGAAACTACTCTTAGGCTATGCCTTACTTCTGAAATTGCGTTTGCGAGTTTCGAATTACCGGGATCCGGTGGAAATTTATTCGACCAAAGACCCATGACAATCCTTTCACAGGTGCGACCCAAGCCAGAGGTCAAATTTCTAATCTCAACAAGCCTCTTTTGTTCATCGCCAACTGCCCGGTAAGGGTTTTCCGGCCCGTTTCTGAAAGGAACCCCCGAAAGAGGATACTGGCCACCTATTTTTCTCTCCCGAGACATTTTCGGCCTAAGGATAGTGGGCAGGAGCAATTCCTACAAGAGGAAAAAAGCGGCGGGAAAACCGGGCACACTGCCTCATATTGCCGCTTGGTAATTGATCCGAAAATTGAGAAACTTAAGAAAGACTTTAAACCCTTACCTAAGTGAAGTTAAAAATCTTACTGCCCATATTCTTTGCGACTTTTGTCCTCGCATTTTTGACGGGATATTTTGCCTCCATGTTCTCCAAGATATTCATTAAGAAAGTATCAATACAGGAAGAATCTCCCCCAATTACCATTGACGATAAAGCACTCGACGTTTTGCTCATTGGCTACGGCGGAGCGGGCCACGATGGAGGAACCCTTAGCGACACGCTAATAGTGGTGCATGCTGGCTTTGAAAACAAAAAAATAACATTTATTTCGGTCCCCCGCGACCTTTGGGTTCCAATTCCTTACGATTGGGACAATCTTCAGAATTACAAAATTAATATGGCCCATGCAATCGGGGTTGACGACCTAAGATACGCCAATAAAAAACCTGAGTTTAGAAAAGAAGCCGGCGGGGGAAATATGGCCAAGCATGTAGTGGGCCTTGTAACGGGATTGACTATCGAGAACTTTGTCTCGGTTAATTTTGAGGGGCTAGTCAAGGTTATTGACCTATTGGGAGGGGTGGAAGTAGATGTACCCGTTGCCTTCGACGATTATCTTTATCCAGTAAAGGGTAAAGAAAACGAAACCTGCGGATTTAGCGGCGAGGAAATCGCCGAGTTCCACGCAAGCTATACCGGATTTGACCTTGAAAAGCAGTTTACTTGCCGCTATGAGCACCTGCATTTTGATAAAGGGAAAACTGTTATGAATGGGGACAGCGCCCTAAAATTCGTTCGCTCAAGACACTCCAGCCAGCACGGGGGAGACTTTGCCCGCTCAGAAAGACAATACGCACTCCTCACCGGAATTAAAAATAAAGCGGTTTCACTCGAAGCTGCAAAAAAACTCGCAAGTATTCTTGATGAGATTTCAGATAGTGTCCGCACCGATTTAACCCTGGAACAAATTACAAGCTTCCGAGGGCTCCTCTTAAAAGAGGGGGAGTATAAAGTTTCTTCAGTTTATTTGACCGAACAAAACGTATTAAATGCGGGCAGAAGCTCCGACGGCCAATTCATTTTGGTGCCAAAAGAGGGAATAAATAAATGGGGTAAAATTCAGGAGTATATTGCAACCGAGCTTGCAAAATAGCGGGCCCGCCAGGATTCGGCAATTTTGTAATCAAAATTGGTTATTTTCCTGGAAGAGCGTAGGTATTTGCAGCCCCGGATGGAAAGTATTCGAACCTATTATGTGTGGGTTAGGCCTTTGATTTGCGAACTATGATTATGGACATTGGAAAGAAGAAATATGGGCGAACATCTAGGATATTGAATTGTGGAAGATATTGTTTGAGGGTTTGTAATAGTGAGGTAACTAGATTGCTCCAGTCGGCAGTTTTGGTTATGGGTTTTGGAGTTATACCCTTTTTGAAGTAGTAAGGTGAATTCTTGATGGCTTGAAGGAAATCGTCCGAAAGTTGGGTACCCGCGGAGTAGGGCTTAGATAAGCGTTCTATTAGGAAGTATGCCCATTCTGAGGGAACTAGAAATCTTCCCTCACCATTTGGATTGAGAACGCGAAGGGATTCTACCAGTGAACATGTGAATTCAGTGAAAGCCTCGGGTTCAGTTTGTCCGAGGCCTTCACGGCCATAACTGGGGTCAGTTAGGATCCAATCGACTAGATTGTTGGGGAGGGGTATATGTGTAGCATTGAAGTGAGTAATTTCAGGTGTTTTTAGTTTAATTTGTAATATGTTTGGGAGGTTGTTAAGATGTTTTTGAAATTCGGAGAGATTTTTGTCGATCGCGTAACTAAAATTACCTGGAGCTGGTTTCTTATAAAGTAAATCGTTGGCGATAATCCGGGACGGCGCTCTTAGCAAGCAAATATTGGCAAGTAAATTGCCTGGTCCGGCGAAGGGGTCTAGGACGGTACAATTTTGAGTAAATTGGATATTGTGGAGCATAAACCATATAGCGCCCCCACTCATGGAGTAGCGTCTGGATTGCCGGTCTGGAATGAGTCGGAGATCTCCGTTTGTGTTTTGATAAAAGTAGCGTTTGTGATTATTAATGTGATTATAAAATACGATATTGCTGACGGCTGTTTGGAGAGTAGATAGATTGGATTGATCTGAAAGCTTAAGGTAGGCGTTTCGGGCATGGAAGTATTTATTTTTGTAATTCTCGAAAGCGTGGGGATACTGAAGCTGCTCCATAACAGTGTCGGCCACCTCAGACAAATTATCGGCGGTTTTCATTACAGAGTTATCTGTGATGCGCCGATTAACTTCTGATTTTTCAGCTTCTGTTAAAGAGTCTAGGGGGAAAAGTTGTGTTTCTAGTTTATTAAAATCTATTTGAGGGAGGTTCATTAATTATAGTGTGAGGATATGAGAATTATACTATTGTGGCAGGGACTGGTGAACTTTGTCAGGAACTTCTTCTCTAATTATCGAGGTGTTTAACAAAGGTGGGACTTGCGTGTAAATCACTTTGTGCCTCTCGCGATTTCTCTGTAGTAAATTACTCGTATTCCTTTATATGTTTCTCCGTAAGCAAAAGAGGGAAGAGATGTCTCTATTCCAATAACTTCAACAAATTTTCCCACATCTTTTTTCCTTAGATTACCAACGACATCGGCACCACCAACATGATATTCCGTTCCGCACCCTTCAGGTATCATACAATTCGTTACCCTGGATAGAACACCCTGCCTCACTATTATCAATCCTGAATTAAGGATAAAGATTACAAAAGTAATGAGAAGCAATCCGGGAATCAAAATAAACAGTATGAATTTTTTGGACATAAAACTATTTTATCACGTCGACAGTGTTTGATTCTCTGTGGGGGTCATACGCACTCTGAAGATAATTGAAGTTTCAGGCTAAATATCTGCAGGGGCTAGTGAACTTTGTCAGGAACTGGTATAGATACGAGAGAGTTAAAATATCACTCGGAGGCATCTTGTCTAGCTAAATCAACAGGCTTTACATCTCTAACTACCTGCTCCAGAAAAGTTTGGTCTTTTTCTTTTAGTTCTATTCCTGAATGCATATCCCCAAGAAGTTTTCCTACACGCTCTACTGTTTCCTCCAAATACCTAGCAATTTCTCTTAAATCTTCTGGATGTTCTCTAGCCATCCACGCTTGCCAGGATTCATAAGCTTTTATTGCAGATTCTTCTCCTGACATTGCTGCTGAAGCCAGCTTTAAACCGACAATTGACTTCCTCCTTAATCCAAATGCACGCTCGAATAAATCACTGCTTTCCATTATATGCATTATACCATCTGAGGCTATTTTGCAGGCCTTAATAGCCACACTTCGAACTCTCTGGCATAAAATAAGCTCTTTTGAGATTGATGACATCCTCCGCGGACTAAAAGTCCGCGGTTTCCTTTCAAAGGAGGATGACATATCAGTTTCAATTCATCCGCGAATTAATAATTCGCGGTGTTCTTGAAATCTGTTATAAAATTCAAGAGTATATTGCAACCGAGCTTGCAAAGTAATTTATTCCAGAATCCCGATGTTGTTTTTTAGGGCGTGGGGGTTGGCGTCTTGGTGGCCGAAGGAGTAGCTGTTGGGGTAGGCGTGCTTCCCGACTTTGCCGTTCCAACGATTATTTCTACGTCAAACTCGCTACTTTCGGCAAGGTCACTTTCCTGTCTTACAATTTTATAGCCGCTCATAGCCTCTTTCACCGCCTCATATACCGCCTCGGGAATATCCTTCTTAAGACTCACTTCGGAATCAGTATAGTCGTATGATTCCGCATTCGCTGTTTCAATTGTCTCAAACCCCTGAGACTTAAGCGCAGTTTCTACCTTTCCGGCCTCTCCCGGAATTCCGGAACCGTTAAGAATCGAAACTTTGTATTCTGATAAATCGACCTCATCTGAAGGAGTCGGAGTAAGCGTTTCTTGAGCCGATGGCGTCGGGGTCCCTTCTTTGGCACCTTCCTCTCCACCCGAAACCTTAGTTTTGTAGTAATAAAAGCCTCCTGCGACAAGTCCGAGAATTAGAACCAAAATAAAAACTATAATAAAAACTTTCTTTCCCTTTCCTCCCCCTCCATCTTCAGGCATTGTCAAGTCCAAGGTCGGGATTTCTTCGGGTTTTACTTCGCCCAATGTCTCTGTGGCCTTTCCTGTATCTTCTAGAGATTCAACTTCAGGAGCTTCCTCTTTAGGTTTTTCGGCTTTTGGCTCTTCCGTTGGTGTTTCTTCTCCCCCTTCCTCGACCACCTCTGCCCTCCAAGCAGGCACGTTAGAAACATCTACCGCCTTCTCTGGGGTTTCGGCTTCCGGAGTTTTCGTTTCTTCTTTTACACCGATTGACGAGCTCTCCTCAGGGGTTCCGACAGATGTCTCCTCGGCTACAATTTCTTCTTTGGCTTTTGAAGTCTTACTCTTAGGAGGCATAAATACATTTTTACGCAAGGGCTTGCCCTTGTCAACCCCATTTGACGAAGTTAACTTGAATATTTCTTTCTCGAGGTCCCGAAAGCTCAACCAAGACAACCCTCTGCCAAGTTCCAAGAATTAGTTTCCCTGTCGAAACCGGAACAGAAACTGACGGCCCAATTATAGACGCCATTATGTGCTCTCCGACGTGGGACGGGTCGTGTGGATGGCGATATGATCCTTTTGGAAACATCTTCTCTATTGCCTCGAGAAAATCAATATCGGTTCCCGGGTCAAGGTCCATCGTTGTTAGGGCACAAGTTGTGTGCAAAATAAAAAGGTTGCAGAGTCCTTCTTTGAAATTTTCTTTAGAGACAAGAACATTTAAATTCTCAGTGATATCAACAATTTCTTTCTTTCCTTTGGTCCTAACAGAAATTTCCATTCCTTAAAGAATATCAAACGGTTCTCTCTTTCCTAATTTAGAATTTTTACTTTCTCTTACCGGACGAAATAATTGCCGCAAATATTATTGCTAATAAAACTTCAATCATTAACAGATCTGATTCAAATTTTGCATTTTGAGATAAGTAATAGGCGAAAATACTCAACTGTGAAACCAGGATTAAAAGAAGTATGGGAAATTTGTATAAATTGTTATGCGATATTTCCCAAATAAACCCTTTTTTATCTACTTTCATACCATCCCTTTTATCTAATAGAGCCATAATCAAAATATTCATAAGCGAAACGGCAAAGACGCTCCCTATAAAAATGATGAAAGAAGAAAAAATGTAGAAAAAACCCTTATTAATTGAATATCCAGCTACGTAGGTAAATATAAGAGCAAAAAACCAAATTATAATTTTATTAATCATAATATAAATTTACTATTCTCAAGATTAATTTGCCATAAGATTGGGACTATGTGATTAATTTCTTACCAACGCGTGCTGAAGAAATTTGGCGCTCGGTGACAGATTCCAGTACGGCCTGCGGATTCGGTAAAACTTTTCCCCTAGGCCAGAAACCGAGAGAAGTTAAAACTTCGACAATAAAATTATTTTTCAGGGTTCTCAATTTCCTTTCAGACTTTAATAATCTCAAATTCTCAAGAATGTGCGAATAGAGCTCTCTATGGGGTTCGCCTTCGTGGGTAGTCCGGCCGATGACTTCCATGAAGAAATAGGCCAGCGCGGTCCTTTTGAGGTCCATTCTAATTTCCCCGAAATTATTTACCGTCTCGACCTCCGTGAGTATATCAAGACTTTTTCCCCGACTGGCCTGAAATTTGATTTGGGAAAAAACCTCGAGGTGTCCCCGTTTTCTACTGGTTAGCTTTCGTACCCCCTTAGCCAAGACTACAATCCTTCCGTGACTTTTGGTCAGGATTGAAATGATTCTGTCTGCTTCGGAGTAGCTACGTCTGGCAAGAACTATTCCCTCATCCGAGTATCTTCTGGGTGTCACCTAAGTTTCAACAGTCTATCCGTAGTTAAATAGAACTCTTCTTCGGTTTTGTCTATGGAAACCGTATATAGCGGACTCCCCGTCCCCGGCTGTTTTTGAATTAATAGTAAGTAGCCCCCTTTAACCTTGAAAGGAAGTTTATATCTGAATGTAACTTTGGCAACCCCCTGGGGTCTTAACTGAAAATATCCCGCAAAGACGCTTTTGCCGAATTCTTCGTAAGGATCAAATTTTTCCTCCAGCCCTTCGGAGCTAGTTAGCTCGCTACCTTTGGGAACATAAACTCGAACATAGTTTGGAAGAACGGAATTTAGCCATCCGTCGTATGGGGCCGGGTTTTTGTAAGTTATTGTCAGGGTTTTTTCTACACTTCCATCCTTGGCAACCAATATTTCCTGACTAACTTCCTGGGTAACATAAAGGTTGGATTTTCTGCCGCCTAAATTGGCGTCGTTTATATGAAGATAGTCCCCGTCATAATCAGAGATTCTTCCTGCGATTTCAAACGATTCAACTACCGCTTGTTTTTCAGCATCGATTAAAAAGAATAATACGTGTTTTTCGCGAAGCGACTTAAAGGCTGCCTCAAAAAGCGCCGGAAGTTTGTCTTTGGGTTGGCCAAAGGCATTGGAAAGGATTGAATTCATTAAGGGACCTATGATTTTCTTGCGATTGTCATAATTAGGGGGCGCATAAACGATTTTTCCCGGCTCGTTCTCACTCCAGACAACCGGTCCCTCGATATCTGCAAAGCTCTCAAGCTCGTGAATTACTTGTGGACAATTACACTCGGCAATTATCTCATTACTAAAATTTCCGTACCCAGAAACGCCAATTGGACCGAGTACATCGAGTAAATAAACCAGGAGTTGAGTATCTACTGCAATTATTCCATCGATATTTTTAATTCCGACGCTTTCGGCCTCACCAGCAAATACTTTCATACTTTCGGCAAAATCGGGCGACCAATTCATGTCCCGAAGCCGCATTTTGTGGGAGGCAACATAAGGGCCTTTGAGGTATTTAATGAAAGCTTCGGGAGCATCAATCGTTGGTCTATACGTACTATCCAAATTATAAATATCGTTTGAGGAAACGGGCTCAAACTTGCCCTTGGTAACTTTCATTATTGAATAAGCAGTCATAAATCCTCCGGTGGGTCGAAGTTCCTTGTCATTCTGAAAAAGAACCAGGTAGTTGCGGGGAGAATCGATACCTAGTAAGTACGGCGAGGCTTCCAATAGGGGTTTGCCGTTAATTGCGAAATAAGCTACCTCGTCAAAAATTGCCAGACCTTCTTTTAGTTTTGCCCGTATTTCTTTATCGCCAAGCTTCTCGGGATATTTGTCAGGGTCGATACCTTCGAGTTCTTTTTGAGCGGAGGATACCTTTTGCGAAATCTCATCAGCCCTGGGGATAAGTTCTGGTATGGATTTAACTAAAAAGTCCAGTCTCTCCTGAGTAGTTTTTGCCCCATCTCCTGCTTCCTCTGCTCCCTCTCCTGCAAATCCAATAATATCTGCATAAGGTTCAATCGCCAGCAAAAATACTTCGGTTGCGTCAATTAGATGTGTACCAGCATTTGCCGCATGTTGGGTATCGGAAACAAATCCTCCAAAATAAGGAACTATCTTCATCCAGCCAATAAGCGTCAAACTACTTCTAAACTTTATGAGTGCGCCATCTACCTTTGTGAGTTGGGATTTTACCCCGGGAAGATTTTGATTTTTGGCCTCTGTTGAAAGATTTGTAACTTCCAATGACAAAGCTTTTGCTTTTTGATAAATATTCAGGAAGGAAAAAATAAGATAAATTGCTAGAACAATTAGAATCCCTCCTGCAATTAGTAACCACTTGGGCGTCTTTCTTGGTAGTTTTTTAACAGATTGAGGCTGAGAACCGATTTTAGGAATCAAAACTGAATCGGAGACAGGCTCCTTAGGTTTTAGTTGAGGAATATCGGAATCTTCCATACCAACCATCTTACTATATTAAACGGCACCCTTGCCCGATATCATCGCCCAGGGAGTCTTAAGAAGAATCAGGAGGTCAAAAAGGAGTGACTTTTTCCTGGCATAGAAAGCATCCATCTCGATTCTCTTATCGAAATTCACTTCGCTCCTGCCCGTAACTTGCCAGTATCCGGTAATTCCTGGCCTAACAGAGAGAGCCTCTCTGAGAAGCTTTTTTGTTTGGGGATATTTAGCCGTCTGTTCCTCAAGTTCGTCGGGGTAATACGGACGAGGCCCGACAATACTCATTTCTCCCTTTAGAACATTAATAAATTGGGGGACCTCATCTATAGAGTGTTTCCTTATAAATTTACCTACGGTCGTTACTCTAGGATCTTCAAAGAGTTTATAACTTGATTTTTTATACTGGTGGTACAATTTTTTTAATTTGGGGTCGGTCTTTAAAAGGCTGTGGGCGTTAAGTATCATCGAACGGAATTTAAAAGGGTGAAAAAGTTTGCCATTTTTTCCAACTCTTTTGGGGGTATCGGCGAAAACCGGACCCGGTGAGCTTATTTTTATTGCTATTGCAGTTGCCAAAATGACTGGGGAAAAAACAATAACAAGAACGACAGCTCCCACCAAATCTATTAATCTTTTCGCAAACTCGTAATTCATACTGGGCAGGCAGAGATTATACTACAAAAGCTCTTTTCTTTTCTCGGCCTTGAGCTGTTCGACTATCTTTTTAACCGATTGGGCACTACTTCTCTTGCAGACAAGAAGGATGTCTTTTGAATCTACTATTGCTATATCGTCAACGTCGACAATTGCAATTAGCCTCCCATCCATATGAACCAAAGTTTGGGTAGTATCAATATTTATTACCCTACCCCCGGGTTCTTCACCGTCGATAATGACATTTTTATTCTCGTCTTTGGGCAAATTTTCCCAAACTTCGTTCCAATCCCCAATGTCAGTCCAATGGTAGTTAGCAACTACCAAGAGAATATTTTTTGCCTTTTCCGAGACGGCATAGTCAATTGACATTGCCTTGCCATCCTTTGTTTTATCAGGGATTCCCTCGTACTCTCGTAGTATTACTTTTTCTTCATCTGGAGAGCCAATGGCTTTATAAATATTATCAATCGCAGCTCCTACTTCTGGTTCAAACTGCCTTAACGCTTTTAGGTAAGTATCTGCTCTAAAAACGTATTCGTTGGCGTTCCAGAAATAAAGCCCCGTTTTGTTAAACTTCTCTGCCATCTCGAGTGATGGCTTTTCAATGAAACCTTCAAACTCATAGACTTCCTCTCCCTCAAACTCCCCAAATTTCTTTCCCTTTTTAATGTGCCCATAACCGGTACCGGGGTAAGTCGGCTTTATCCCGACTGTAACTATCCAGTCCCCGCCGTATGCTGCGGCTGCTCCCGCCATTAAGGTTTTAAAATAGGTACTCTCCGGTTTTACCAAGTGATCTGCCGATTCATTTAATATGACGGCGTCTTTATCAATCTTGTGGATGTAAGCCGCACCGATTCCGTGAGCTGGAGCCGTATTTTTCCTTAGAGGCTCGACTATTATATTTTCGGGAAGAATCTGGGGTACCTCCTTCAGAATCTCTTTTTTATAAGATTCCGAAACCGTGACAACAAAAAGCTTGTCCCATGGCAAAATTTCTTTAAATCTGTGCGCCGTTATTTGGGTAAGAGTTTTACCTCCGAATAGTTTGAGAAATTGCTTTGGGACGGCATTTCTTGATTTTGGCCAGAGTCTTGTACCTCCACCCCCTGCGACAATTAATGCGAATAAATGTTCTTTGTAACTATCCATTGAAATTATTGACAACTTCTAAAAATTTATTTTTAAAAACGTCCTTTGAAAATCGCTCGGCGGATTCGACTATTTTACCTCTATCAAACGACATTTTTTCAAAATCTTTAACCGCTTTAGTCAAACCCGCTACCGTCTGCTTTTCAAAAAAGACCCCATTTGCACCCTCAATAACCGTATCGAGCGCGCCCCCGGCTTTGTATGCAACAGTCGGCGTGCCAGCCGCGTGGGCCTCAACAACCACTTTGCCAAAATCTTCCTCCTGCGGGAAGATTAAAGCCCGCGCCTTACTATAGTAATTAGAAAGCTTACTATCTGTCAATTTACCCAAGAATTTAATATTGCCTTTTGCCATCTTTTTTAGTCTACTTTCCTCGCTCCCTTTCCCAACGATAATAAGCGGAAGCCCAAGCTTATTAAAAACTTCAACAGCCAGGTCGGCCCTTTTATAAGGAACTAATCTGGAAACCAATAAGAAAAAGGGCGAATTTGCGTTCACTACATTACTATATAGTATTGTAGTATTTAGGCTCGGTTTTTTAAAAAATGAAACGTCGACGGGCGGATGTATAAGCAGGGAGTCCCTTTGGTAATACCTTTTTATTCTCGCTTGCACGGTACTTGATATCGCAACCAAAAGATCTGGCCTTTGAGCGGCAATTTTATCCCATTTCCTAAGATAAGAAACGGCCGTGGCTGCTATAGCTTTAAAGGTCGGACCTTTAAAGTAGTTGTTATAGCCGCTCCATAGGTAGCGGGTTGGGGTCAGACAAAAACAAATATGTCTGGTCCTGGGCTTTGTGATGATACCCTTGGCGGCCTCGCTCGTTACCGAAACCACCAAGTCGTACTCTGAAAAGTCAAAAGACTCAAAAGCCAAGGGCATAAAGGTTCCCAAATATTCGTGCCTTTTGGGCAGAAAGGGAATTTTTTGCAAGAAAGAGGGAACTACTTTGGGAAAAACTTTAGCCCAAGGAGCTCCTTGTAACGAATAGAGTGAAGTGTATAGAGGAGCATCCGGAAAAAGCTCGTGAAGAGTGAGAAGGTCGCGCTCGGCTCCTCCCCACTTATTGACCCTATCGTAAACGAGCGCAACTTTCATATATTTGAAGTGTCTCTTTCGCCATTTTATTCCAAGAATATCTTTTTACAAAATCGCGGGCTTTTGAAATCCTGGCCTCCCTCTCATTTCCCTCCATTCCCAAAGCTAACTCCATTGCCTTGGCAATTGAAGAAAAATCAAAGGGATTAAAATAAATCGCGTGACAATCGTAAACCTCCTTAAGAACCGGAATTTGAGATGCGAGGACCAAAGTTCCAACTTCCATGGCATCAAGTCCGGGTATTCCAAACCCTTCGGATAACGATGGGAGAGTTAAAGCTGCCGAGTGTTTGTAAAGGGTTCCCATTTCCTTATTTGGCAAAAATCCGAGAACTTTGACGAAAGCGCCTGCTCCCATTTCGGCAATTAACTTCTCAAGTTTTTTGACGAAGAAATTCCTGGCAGAAACTATTACCAGGTGGGCTTTCACCTTGCGCTCTGTATTAAGAGAAATAGTCGCCTCAATTAATCTTTTTAAATTTTTATGGGGATAGGCATTTCCTGTGTAAATAAAATAGGGTGTTTCAATTGCGTACTTTTTTAGAAGGAGCGAAATTGGACCTCCGCCAGATAAATCACTCACCCCCTCGTAGGTAACCAGAACCTTATCAGGGTCAAGGCTGTAGTAGTCTACCAGTTCTTTTTTCACGGACTCGCTTGGAACAATAATTTTAACTGGTCTTTTAACCGCCCTATCAAAAACAGCCCTGTAACCTAGGCGTTTAATAAGGTACACGATGGGAGAAAGTGTGGTTGCCTCAAGTCCCTTCTTCTTATGCATCAGTAAATCGTGGATTGTTACCACATAGCTTCCTTTATAGATGATGGGTACGTTGAAATGGGGAAAATGAACAAGATCCGGCTTCTCTTTGGTAAGCAGCCTGGGAAGTGTTATTTGTTCGGCAAAAGAATATTGACGAAAATCCCCTTTAACTTTCTTGAAATTTGGTGGTAGAAGTAAACGTTTAAAATAGTTATCCCTTAATATGACAGTGTAATCATTTTTATTGTCAATTTTTACCAGATTATCCGTAAGGTTCATTACATAAACGCCTATTCCGGTATGTTCTATTCCATACATTCTGGCGTCGATTACAATTTTCACTTGAAGTAAACTCCTATGGTTCTATAAAGTTTGACCAATCTAATTCCTAAAACAACCAGAAGATTTAGGGCGAGAGGATACTTCTCCCACATATGTTTCCTGTAAAAAATCTCCATTGAGGAAACCCCTGTAGCACGAAAGTGTAGCCTTTTATCTTTTTCGACACTCAAAGCATGCAAGCCTTTACCTTTAGAAACACCCTTTATATGAGTAATATTGACTTTCGGGAAGTACATTATTTTCCATCCCGCCGCTTTTATTCTCCAACATAGGTCAATATCTTCCCCGTCTAAAAAATAATCCTCATCGAACCACCCGACTTCATCGAGTACACGCTTTCTAACTAAAAAGAAGGCTCCCTGAAGTGCGTCAACCTCATGCGCCGTATCCTCATTGATATACCCGTACCAATATTTGGCCAAGATTCGAGAGTGTGGAACTATTCTGTCTAGCCGTAAGATTAGGTGGGTAAGTGCCACCCAGGGCGTAGGAAAGGAGCGTCTCGCGTCTTTATCCAATTTTCCATTTGGCAATACTATCTTGCAAGTCAACGCCCCGAGATTTGAATTGTCATCAAGGTACTTAACGGTTTCTTTTAGAGTACTTTTAGGAACAATCGTATCAGGATTTAAAAAAAGAATATATTCTCCTTGCGTGTAAGGTTTTGCTTTATTATTTCCAGCGGCAAAACCTAAGTTTTTATCATTGTCTACTAATTTTACCCAGTCAAATTTCTCCTTAATCGCCTCAATAGTACCGTCGGTTGAGCCGTTGTCTGACACAATCGCCTCGAAATCGACCTCGCCCCTCACCTGACTTAGAGAGTTAAGGCAATCTGACAAGACTTGTTTGGTATTGTGACTCAAAATGACTATTGAGAGCTTAGGAATTTTCATTTAGAGGAAACTACACTTGCATAAATTGGGTCGTGGAGTTTTACGATAACTCTCCAATCAAAATATTTATGTACGTGGTTTTGGCCTTTTTCTCCTATATAATTAGCCAGCTTGGGGTTTTTGATTAACCTCACCGCTTCCCGAGCAAGAGCTTCATCGCTATCTGCAATAAGCGCCTGTTCCCCGTGGGTAATATGTAAGCCCGCAACTCCAATCGAGGTTGATACAACGGGAAGACCGGCAGCCATGGCTTCCAATATTTTTAAGCGTGTCCCTCCCGCCCCTTTAATTGGCGCAACCATGATAGTAGCGCTTGCATAAGCGTCTCTTGCGTCGGGAATATTTTCGGTGACCTCAACGCTCTCGTCACTCTCTGAAAGTCTTTTAATCCATTCTGGAATCTCCCTTCCTACTATCCACACTTTTGCGTTTGGAACTTCTTTTTTAACTTTCGGCCAAACTTTATTTAGCAAACTTTCTGACGCCTCCTGGTTCTGAAGCCATTCGAAATTGCTGACCCCATAAAGTATTCGGGGGGGAAGTTTCCTTTCCATTTTTTTTGCTGCATAAAACTCGGTGTCGACCCCGTTTGGAATTACATCGACTTTTACCCCTGGGATTAACTTAATCATCTCATTTCTATCCTCAGCCGAAACTGCTACTAATTTACTTGCTTTATTCCAGTAATGCTTCTCCCAATACTTAACTTTAACAACGTCATACATATAAAAAGGCCTCAAGATACTAGGCACTTTAGTTTCCACATGGTGCTTATAAACATCGTGCCAAATTGTCTGCTCAACAAGAATGGTGGGTACATCAGTTCTTACAAGGTGTGGCATAACATAAAAAGTTTCTGCGTGGATTAAATCATACTTTTCATTGGCAAGTTCTTCTGAAATCGCACGTCTTTCCTGCAAGGAAAAATTTCTAATAACTAAAAGTGGGAATGGTCCGAAGAATGAAAGTAGTACATTTCTTAGGGTCCAAGGCTTTTTTGGTCTATCAAAGACCATTACTTTTTTACAATATTTTTTTAATTCGGGGATGAACTTTTCTTCTGAAGTATCTTTGGCGAGGGAAAAAAGAGTAATGTCATGTTTTTTTGACAAATATTTAATAATGTTATACCAACGAGTCTGCCCTCCACTGGTGTCAGGTTTTGGCAGATAAGGAACGAGCATCAATATTTTCATTTTTTAGGTCTATGAAGGTCAGCTATTAAATAAGTATTAGTTCTTTCTATCACCTCAAATCTCCCAATAACCTCTAGGGTGTCCTTGTCATTCAAGCTCACTGTTGCGTAATAATCCGCTCCCTTTCGAATTATTTCCTCGACAGATGAATCAATTACCGGCCAACCTTTCCTTTTTGTCTGATAAAGAAATGCAGTATCTCCGTTATAAGGAGCTATCACTATCGCGTCTTTTGGGGTTAGTCTATCAACGGCTGCACCAGCCTCGATTATTTCTGGGTGGTTGACTTTATAAAACTCCCTAATCTCAGAAGCTCCTGTTGCAAACATAATGAATATCGAGAATATGACCAGAGTTCTGGCTGAAAAGCGTGGAAAATCTTGGGAATTCCACAAATACAAAAGTCCCTGTGCCAAGGCTAAGGAAATGGCCGGAATGGTAATTGTCTGATAGTAATCGTGTCTTACGTTAACTGTCGCAAATACAACAACATAAGTAAACATCCCAAGAAGAAAAGTGTGAATAAAAAGATCTTTTTTGGGTTTAAGAAGTCCAAAAGTAAATATAATAATTCCCCAATAGCCCAAGATAAGTTTTGTTAGTCTCTCCCCAAAAATCCAGCGAAAAAAAGCGGGCTTTAAACGAATTCCATCGCCATTGAACATCCAAGCCCAACCGGGTATTCCAGCAGGAAATTTGCTAATCCAAGCTCGCCATAGGAAGAAAGGAATGGCAATGATGTTTATAAAAATCAGGAGTTTAATTAATAGTTTAGGAGTTTTAAAAATTTTCTTAAGAGAATATTTCTTTAAAATTAAATAGACTAAGGGAATAGTATAAAAGATGATAAAAGGCTTAATAAGTAACCCCAATGCGAAACACAATCCAGATAGGTACAAAAATAGAGCTTTTTCGCTGTCGATAAAAAGCACAAAAAACCAAATACCCAAAAGGCCAAAAAATATAGCCGTAGGCTCCGGTAGTATTACTCTGGTGAAATAAATGTTAAAAGGCAAAAACAAGAAAAAAAAGGAAGCGATCACTCCTCCCCATTTATTGATAAATCTCCTTCCCAGAAGATAAACTAAAAATCCAGAACCTAAAGTAAAAATAATTGAGACCAGCCTACCCCATACTTCAAATGATAAAATGCCCAAATTTTTGGCAAGAAGCGCGTGAATTGCATTATAGATAGGGAATTCTACAAAACGGTAGCCTTCGGGGTTTAAAATTCGAGATTGAGTTGAAGACAAATCGTAATAGCGGGGGTAAAGTAAATTAACACCATTTTCTACATAAAGTCTAGCTACACTGGCAGTGTCTGCTTGCCTGAATGAGTGCCAATCAGCTAAGGGGTTATTAATTTTATATAATCTTATTAAAAAACCGCCTACGAGCATCATTGATAATAAATAGTACTCAATATTTTTTATTGAAAATAAGCGGGTAAATAAATTATTCAGCATAATTTTTCTTTCTTATAAATCCCACTAATATTCCAATTAAAATCCAAAAGATTATGGCGAACTTCGATGCTTCGAATACATCTACAAATAGAGCGTTTACAAGAATACCTAAGCTTCCACCCATCATCCCTGCTACAAATGATTTGTCAATGTCCGAAAATTCTTTCTTAATTAAAGAATATTTCGTTAGTAATATTTCGGAGATCCTTATAAAAATCAAGCTAAAGGCGACAAGTCCCAGAATACCGGTTTCTCCTAGGGCTCTTAAGTAATCGTTGTCTGTTGCGAGAGTAATTGACGAATATCCCGTACCCAATAGAGGATTTTTTGAAAAGGCCCGTATGGCTCTTGGCCACTCTACATTTAACCTTATAGAAGAAGACCTATCCTCCAAAACCGGCATTGGCGTTGGCATTGGAGTAACCACGTTAGTCCTTCTTTCTGGCAAGTCTTCTTGGGCATGAATATAGAATGTAACCTCTCCCAATCTTTTTCTAGCCTCATCAAAAATCCGAACATATCTTGTTCTTAAATCTGACGAAAAAGAAAAAAATATCAGACTGACACCAATGACAACCAAAATAGCTTTATATTTCCGAAGCCAAAGCAGTGCAACTGAACTAGCCAACAGGTATGAGGCTATCGAAATTCTTGAGACGGAAACCAGAAGTAACCAAAGTCCGCAAGAAATCGCTATCCCTAAGATAATTCTAGTCTTGATTTTTTTAATAACATAAAATAAAGAAATAAAAATGGGAAGGACAAGAACCAGAAAGGTAGCGAGGTCATAATGCCCTGCAAAAGTTGAATTTATGTGGCTGCCGGGAATCCAGCGAAGTGCAATTCCTTTGGCATACTCTACATTTTGAGTAACAATTACTGGCCAATAGAAATAGCGCTGTCCTGCTGCATAAAGGAATACTATAAATAAGGTAAGTAAAAGAATCTTGATATAAAAACCCAGATTCTCCCTCTTTCTTGATGCGAGAACCCCCAAGAAAAATCCTGCAAAATATTCTATCCTTCTTAGCCAATGCAAAAATCCCACTTCGATTCCTGCGGTTTTCGTTATGAATATTGCAGACAGTAAAGACAGAAGCCCTACCACCAAATAGATTAAAATTGTTTTCTCGATATTCAAGGAGAAAACTCGCAACAGCCTCGGAAGTAAATAAATCCCACAAATCCCAACAACTGCCGCCATTAAAAAATCCTCCAGCCTTATTGAAACCTGCAACCCAGGAATCCTAAGAAAAGGGAATTTTGGATACAAAATTATCGTCATAATCACAGCAGCAGTTAAATATTTGAAGATGGTGTCAGGCGACTTGAAAAGCTTTCGCATAAATTTTTACGTAGCTTCCTCCTTTCAATATTCCAAAAAGAATAATCCTTAATACCGCCCCTACTTTTAGAAGTAACCTTAAAACCAAAGTCTGCCATGAAGGCATGTGTTTTTTGTAAAATGTCTTTACTCCTTTGTACTCTGAGATAATGGGAAACTCGGAGGCGCTGCTTGCTCCTCCGAAGTGTACTATCGCCCATTTTGGCAGGTACCACACTTCCCAACCTTTTTGCTTTGCTCGAAAACACAAATCAACTTCTTCCGTATACATAAAGTAATCTTCGTCCAAAAGCCCCACCTCATCTAAAACGGGTCTTCTTAACAGATAAAATGCTCCCGTAACCCAATCTCTGAGACCAGCATTTCTAAAAAAACTTTCTCCGCGGTAAAAAAATGACTTCTCGTGCATCGGATGGAATGGTTTTATCAATCTATCCAGAAGTGGTATATCGTCGAGAAAAAACATCCAGGAAAATACCCTCGCTAGGTTAGGAAAATATCCCCCCGTTGCTTGAATTTTCCCATTGTTCCCCTTAAGAGCACAGCTTACAATTCCAACTTTGGGATTATTATCCATATAATTTATCATTTCTCCCAAAACATTGTCCTCTATTGCCGTATCCGGGTTAAGAAGAAGTATGTAACGCCCCGCGGCGATCTTTATGCCCTGATTGTTAGCCTTGGCAAAACCCTGATTTTGCCTATTTATAGTTATTTTAAAAAGCCTCCCCTTAAGTCTTTTTAATATATCCGCGGACCCGTCTGTCGATGCGTTATCAATTACGATAATTTCATAAACTATGCCCTTGGTATTTTTTTTGACACTCTTTATGCAGCTTAAAAGAAAATTCTTTGTGTTGTAATTCACGACTATAATCGATAAGTCCATTATTTAAACTCCTTTTTGATATCGCCCGCCGCCTGGTAAAGATTTTTCGACAAAAAGTACATAAAATACAAGGTAGATAGTCCAAGTAGAAGTCTTACAGCAAGACTACTTGGTACATATCTCACTATTATTTTCTGTCTCCAATCTTTTCCCTCGATTCTTATCGCATCTTGAGGAAGTTTAGGTTCAAAACCGTTAACAAAGATTGACTCTCTAAAAGGATGCACAATCTCCTCCAAAAAAGTACTCCTTGCCTGATCACGAATAATAGTCTGTGCTTCCTCGGGTGGATAATTAAGTCGATAGGTTGGAAGCGGCAATCCCAAAAAAGTTGATTTTCTAAATTGGTCCTGATAGTGAACCAAAACCTCGTTACGGCCGTAATCCGTATAATATCCTCTTCTTAATGGTGTCTCAATGTCAGCCGGTTCACGGGATTGGTAAGCTTCGTTTAAAGGCTTGGGGAATTCCGGCGAGGGTAAACTTAAGTAAAGAAGGAAAACGAGGCTAATTAGAAAGAACGTTGCCTGTAATACAATCTTCATTTCAAAGAATTATTGGAAAAGTCGTGCGCGCCCTAATCTGTAGTGCAGATCCTTATTCTTCCTTTCTCCAATATTCCTTGCAGGCACACCACCGACTATTTCATAGTCTTGAACACTTTTTGTAACCACAGCTCCGGCAGCTACAATTGCTCCTTTTCCGATTTTCACGCCGGGTAAAATAATTGCTCGAGGGCCAATAAATACATAGTCGCCTATTTCGACTGGTGCCTCTAAAGAACCAAAGTCATCCTTCTCTAAATCGTGTTCGGAATTATATATCATGACCTCTGAGGCTATATCTACGTGTCTACCAATCGTGAGTTGGGCTCGTCCATCCAGAAAGATATGGTCTCCTACAATTGTACCTTCCCCAATCTTTATATTTCGAGGCTGGAAAAACCTTGCCCCCATATGAATTACTGTTTTTGGTCCTATCTGTATGCCTGCAAGCATGTAAAAGAGATTCCTAACAGTATGAAAAGGAATGTGGCCTACCCAACGAAGTAACATAAGCTCAAAATCGAGCCAATAGTTATAGAAACGGTTCTTAATTTTAGGAAGAGCCTCAGAAGGTGATAGCTCTCTTCCCATTCTGTCCGTGAATATGGCCATTTTTATTCAGCAGCTTCTTCTAGCACTTTCAGGGTTTCTCTAGCGGTTTTCTCCCAGGAAAAGCCTTTCACACGCGCCAAGCCCTGCTTCACAAGCTTATTATACTGCTTCTCGGGCATCGATAGCACTTTTACTATACCCGTGGCTATACTTTCAGTATTTTTTGGGTCAACATAGATTCCAGCTGCACCGGCCACCTCAGGAAGACTAGCAACATTCGAGACAACTACCGGCACTCCGCACGCCAAGGCATGTAGCACATCCATACCGAATCCCTCCCAGAAGGATGGCAGGATGAACAATTTTGCCCCTTTTATTAGGACTGGTTTTTCTTCTTCGGAAACATAATCTGTAAAGATTACGTCTTTAGTAAGACCCAACTCCTGTACCCTCTCAAAGATAGATCCATAAAGCCATCCCTTCTTGCCCGCGACAACTAGACTATAATTAGGAAAAGTTCTTTTTACCTCTTTCCAGGCGGCCAACAATCCCTCAACATTCTTACTCGGCTTAAGTGTACCAAGGTATAACACATAGTCCTTCACTATAGAATATTTTTCCTTGATGCGTCGCACATCTTTGTCAGCAATCAATTGATTAAAGCGGGAACTATCGTTCCCATGGTGCACAACACGGATTTTTTTTGAAGCGAAAGGATAATGTCGTACAATATCTTTCATTGTACTATTTGATACTGAAATGATACGTTTTGATATAAATATGGACCAAGCACTCCAATACTTTAACTGCCAAAAGTCATATTTTTTAAATTGTTCCGAAAATTCGAGGTAACCCAAGTCGTGTATAGCGCAAACCAAGGGAACAGGTGAAAAAGGAGGAACATAATGGCTCGGAGAGAAAAATACCCTTGGTTTGGGACTACTAAAAAAGAGGTCTGGGATTAATCTCCTAATTATCCACGCACCACTACCCGAAATTACCTTGTAATAAAAGTTATTTGAGGATTCCGGCATAAAATTTTTGGGTTTTTCTCTCAAGTAGACGACTATCTTGTGTTTACTTTTCCACTCATCCTCTAGTTTACGTATAACCGTAAGCAGTTCATGGCAATATTGATTAACTCCGACCCTGACTTCTAAGTTTGCCTCATTTCCATCTATCCCTATTATCATTATTTTTATTGGTTTGCTTTTTGGTAAACTTTAATGGTATTTTCTGCAACCTTAGTCCAAGAAAATTCTTCAACTCTCTCTCTTCCTTTTTTAATAAGTGATTCTCGGTCCTTTATAGCCTTTTTAACACCCTCCGCAATAGAATTTACATCGGTCGGATCCACTAAAATAGCAGCCCCTTGACCCAACTCTTGCATAGTACCGACATTAGACGTCACAACAGGGGTTTCACACTTATAAGCTTCTAAAATTGGGAGTCCAAATCCTTCATATAAAGACGGATAGACAAGAGCTTCGGAACCTGAATATAAACCGGATAAATCAGACAATGGTACGTGTCCAAGTATTTTCACGCCCCTTACCGGTTCAATTTTCATGTAAGGATGACCTATAATTATGAGTTTTAAATCCAACCCGGGTCGAACTTTCTCAAACGCGCTTATTATTCTCTCTGTATTCTTTCTGGGATTAACCCCGATTGATAAGAGATATAAACCGCTTATCTGGTACTTTCTTTTAACCCTTTCAATTTCTAATTTACTAGGAAGCCGTAATGCAGGATTGGGAGCTTCTGAAATTACAACTACCCTTTCCCCTATTCCAAACTCGGCAAGATCCTCTTTTGTCGTCCTTGAAGGAACAATTACCATATCCGCTTCTCGGATTACCCACTTAAAGCGATTAAGGAGGGCTGAAACAATTTTTGGGTGGGTCAGTTTGGGAAATTTTATGGGAAATAAGTCATGAATTGTTGTTACCTTAAAAGCCTTAGTCGGAGGCTGAGTCCAATCAGATGAATGAAAAACATCAACTTCTCCAATTAGCTTCTCTATGGGTAAGGTATGTAGCCTATTCCAGATAATATTTGCGAGTGTCGGGGGAATTGGGAAAATCTTGCTTGTGAATCTGCCCCTTAGGGTCTCAAAAAAATCTTTCAGGGTGTTCATTCGCCGCAATGAACCCCCAAAGAGGATATATTCGTTTTTATCATCGAGTTTGAGTAGGCTTTCCACCAAAAGCTTCGTATACACCGAAACTCCGGTACCATAGACAACCTGGGAAACGTCAATAGCAATTTTCATGGCTTTTGAAGGTATCTTACAATTCCGACTCCGGGAAAATCAAAAGCAGCTGCTTCAATAAATCCTTCGCTTCCCAAACTTGTCACCACAATCCGCTCGGGATCGTGAAGCTCCCACAAATACTCAAAATAATAAACCCCTTTTGAGTCAAATGTTTCAAAAACTGACTTTTCCCTTGTGGGAATAGGATTTGCTGCTATTGAATCGGTTAAACCTATGGCTTTCACAGTTTTGTTACTATACCATTGGTAGGGTGCAAATGGTTCTGTAAAACTAAAAACCACCATTTCATCCCTCCCAACCCTTGATTCAACGAATTTAACTGCTTCTCTCCACTGCTCCCGCCGTTGATAAGGATCTCTAATGTAGATAAACCAAGCAAATATATTTCCGAGAAGTATAATTCCAACAAGCACGAACCTAGTTTTACCTTTAAATTTTTCAATTCCCCAAGCCGTCAATAGATAAAATGCCGGCAAGACATATAGAAACCTAAAATAGATGAAAGCCGGAAATATTAGTGAAGTAATAAATCCAAGAACAAATGGAACTAGAAGATATAACCATAAACTAACTACTTCTTTTCTCTCCCTAAAGGCTTTGTAGAACGCGAAAGAAAAGGGAATGGAGAAGAATCCAACCAGTGAATAATATAAAACCTTGTCGGAAAATGATATTCTGCCAAAAACAAACTTTGCCCAAATTAGTCCCAATTGTTTGGGAGTTGCACCCCCAGCCACCTTTACCCATCCCGGAAGTGTTTCCAAAAGCCATTTACCACCTTGGGATTGAACTAAAAATGTGGGTATCCATAGCACTCCCAAAATAGTTAGAGGTAGAAATGAAACTGCTAAATTCCTCCACCACTTTTTAGACTTCCTCGAAGCAAGTCCAATAAGCCAAAAAACAGGGAGAAGAAAAACCGGCATATAGTCGGTAAAAACCAAAGCGGTGATTGTAATTGAATAAAATATCCATTTTTCCTTTATGAATAAATAAAACGCAAGTAAAGCAAGAAATGCCGCCATCATATACATTCTGGCCTCTTGAGAATAATAAATGTGGAACTGAGAAGTGGCGATAAGAACCGCCGCTAGTACTCCCAAATGCTTTCTAAGTATGTTTCCTATCTTATACACCATATAGATGGTCCCTATACCAAAAATGACCGATAAGCTTCGTAAAGCCACTTCTGAATACCCAAACAAATCACTCCAGAGTTTAAGTGTCAAATAATATAATGGTGGATGGTTGTCGTGTTTTGAAAATTCGGTGAGAATCTGAAAAAACGTTTGATTTTTAACAACTAGTGCTCCTATAGCCTCATCCAGCCAAAAAGACTGATTAATTGCCACAAGTCTTAGGGCTAGCGCTAGGATGATTATTAAAAGAATGTATTTATTCATAAAGCGTAGGTAGTAACCCTCGGGTCATAAGCTAACACCCAGCTTAAGTGTAAAGCAAAAAGTAAGGCCAAGAAACTTAATATGATCAATTTAGTCTTAAAAGAAGATTTCTTGATTAGTTTATATATGACGAGCCCCACAGCCAAGTGAATCGCCGGATAAATAAATAAACTCATATACGGATTTTCCCAAACCTTATCAAAATTAAGTTTAAGGAGAGAAGAGGCAACCTCATTTGGGAAATCTTGGTTAACAAATGCTATCCTGAAAGGTTCTTGGAATTTTAGTCCAACGAACCTTAATGCATCCCAGGCAAGGCCAAAATATCGACTTGAGGAAATCTCGGTGTATCTCAGGCGGACGAGTAGTGCGTCCAGCCCAAACGTCAAAGGAAGGATTGAGGCTAAAAGACGCGGTCTAAGAAAATAGAAGCCCGCGAAAACTACCAAAACTATAAGAGCCTGGGCCAGCGCGAGGTTTTGAAGTACAGGTCCGAAGTACACAATCCATCCGAATTGCTCGCTGGACCTTAATATCAAACCAAAGCCGGCTACTAAAAATAGCGTTGCCAAAATAGAGTTTAATACTTTCTTTTTAAGAATGAATAAAATTGACAATGCCCCCCAAGCCAACAAGTAATATGGAAAATATCTCCCGCCGGGGCTTCTTGGATTCGACTCGAGTCTTCTATCCAAAAAGTTAGATGTGTCAGCGACAAAATAATCGGAAAAAGAGATTTGCGGGTTATAGAAAATTTCATCTCCTAATTTTTGATTCATCCTTTTTTGAGGAGTTAAAAGCCACTCAGAATCTCCATCGCTAAGACTTACTTCTTCGGGATTTTGAGAATAATAGTTCATATAACTTTGGGCAAAATCGCTCATCGTTACAAACATAAGGTCCTGAATCTTACTAAGGGCAATTAGCTGGTTTTCATATTCAGTCAAGTAAGAAGCTCCCTCAATTCCTGTTTCAAGGCCAACCGTAACCTGTCCTATCTCATTTCCACAATCAAGATAATTCTTTATAAGCCCATTAAAATAATCGGTATTTTTCCCTAAGCTTATGTAGTCATTTGCTTGAAGTGAATAATTGGAATAAGCCGGCCCTTCCCCGTAGGCTTTACTTAGGTCTCTTTGTGCCCATTGAATAACAACTAAATCCATTTGACTCTCTTTAGAACTCGCCGGAGTTAAAACATTTGCCTTGCTCGGATAATACGGAATCCCCCACCACTGACCCCAAACTCCATAGTTATCGGTAGTTTTTTGGTCTGCAACAATCATGGCGGAGTTCACTCCATACTTTTGACTCAAATAGTTCAAGGAGTACGAATCAATCCACCAGGCACCGATGGATTTTGGATAATAACCGAAGGTATCTTTAAACTGGCCAAAGAGGGTATTTAGAAGCTTTCTTCGCTCGCTTTCTCGATATCCAGATAAAAACACGGCCTTGGGACTCGCCCAGGCACTAAATCCAGGATAAATCACCCTTGCGTCTTTCGCTAAATCTGGGCTTACTTCCAAGAATAAGCCAATTTCTTGGTTTGGGTCGAAACCTTTTGTCGTTGATGCAATCTCTGGGTCGATTAGTGCGTCATACTGCAAAAGCCAAGTCGCGGCAAATCCTACTTCTTTCACAAGACTATATTGATTAATAAGTGGGCTTATGGTTTTGTCGCTCCACTTATCCCTACCCCGTACCGGATTTACCAAAGTTAGGAAGCGATTGTTACAGTCAATACTTCCTTCTTGCGCTTTTAACCCGGAGGCTATCAAAAGGAAAATTGGGGCAAGGACCAAAAAACTCCAAATAATCCTCATTTAACTTGCTTTCTTAGAAGTACAAGTTCCAAGATTCCCAAAAATATTCCAAAATCATAAATCAGCTTAAAAACTACGAAGGCTGGTTGCCAATGAACTACCGATTTGAAAATCCCCACGAGTAGAGAGACGGGAAATGAGGCTCTTAAAAGTCCCACGCAGTAACCAAGAAATCCAAGTTTATACTTTCTTTTTCCAACCCAACGAGCGTGGCCAAAAACTTCTGTCAGGCCCGAGGGGTTTTTATGATAAAAAATTGCGCCTTTAGCAGAATCGGCCATATATCCCAGCTTTTCATACAGGCTATAATCGTCTGTATAGCCTCCTGGGGTAAACCCTCCTACCTTATCAAATTCGGATTTAAGAATCGCTCTAAAAACCTTTTGCTTATCGGGATAGTATTTGGGATGCCTTCTTCTTTCTTCCCAATTTTGGTTTATGTTCCAACACCTTGCCCAAACGTTTTCCCAGTTACTCACGTATTCGTATTTTGAAAAAGTTCCCTTAGTCTTTCCAGAAAGAATTGGCTTAACTAGATTTTTCAGAAAATTTTTGTCGAAAGTCATGTCAGCGTCGACAAAAACTAAAATCTCGCCATTTGCATGTTCTGCACCCAAATTCCTCGCCGCACCCGGCCCCTTATGTTGCTCTCGCAACAATTTAGGGTTTAGGGTTTTGGGGTTAGAATTTCCGACAACACCGGGAGTGTTGTCGGTAGATCCATCGTCGACAACTATTATTTCGAAATCGTGATATGTTTGTTTGGACAGAGATTCTAAACACTCTCCTATCACGTCTTCTTCGTTGTATGTGGGAATAATTACTGTAACTTTCATTACAGTATGTTATATTTTTTCATATTAATTTCTGGTCCTGTCCAAACGGTAGAGATAAATACCGTCCTGCAAATCCCACTCTGCCCCAATACTAAAGGGTAAGAATGAGGCAATTTCCCAGATTTTGGCTCCATATAATTTTTCTTTATCTTTATCTGACACCACATACAAAAAATTGTTCATCGGGTAGTTTTCTACGGCCTCAGGACCTGCTCCATATAAGTAAGTTGAGTATCTTAATGGGTATGCGCGCGTCCCTCCATCTATTAACGATGCTACGTTAAAATTGGGATGACCGTAAGAATCCTGGCTTATGATTTTCCCGGCTAAGTTTATTTTCTTCATTGTCCAACCCTCTGGCATATTATAACCGTGATTTATGTTCAACCGCTTTGCCGAGGCAAAAAGATTAAAAACAATTAATAGCGCTACAAGAGCCATTCCTACTTTGTTAGGAAAAATCCGGATAAGAGATATAGGAAGCAAAACAACAAATAGCATCAAAACAGGAAGAATATACTCGGGACCATAAGCCGAAAATTTTAAGCTTAAAAGAAGCAGTATCGCTACGCTAATAAAAGTTAACCTGCTTAGTTTATTTTCCGGCCGCGAAAGACGTCTTTTTGCCAGAACAAATAACAGCATGAAGGCTAAGATTATTGAACCTGCCAAAGTAAAGTTTCCTCCGAGAAACCTGGCTGCGCCCTTTGTCCATTGGCTTAATATTCCTTCTAAAAAGTTGACCGAGGGCCGTGCTCCTTCATAGCTTAAAAACAAACGTGTATTTAAAAAGTTATGCCTAAACTCAAACGCTATTGTTGGAGTCAATCCTACCAGCACACCTGCAACATAGGCCAGAATTACATCTAACTTATGTCTTTCAAATATTAAAAGATAAATAAAAAGAGCCAATCCCAGACTGATATTCAGAAAGTGTAGTTCCATCCCGAGCCCTATCGAAAGACCCATAAGAAATCCCACGAAGATGTTTTTCTTTTCGGTTAAAAACAGGTAGACAGCCAGAACGATGAAAAAAGGTAAAAAATTCTGATATAAGGGGGTGCTCCCGTAAATAATCAGTTCGGGAGACACTGCAAACAACATAGAACTCAACAGGGCAAATTTCAAAGAAAAATATTTCCTAACGGTTATGTAAAGAAGAATAATTGTTGCAGTTGACACAAATACCGCAGCAATTGGCCCCGCAATAGGATTCAACCCTAGTATCAGAAAAAAGGGGTAAAGCATATAAAGATATAGCGGTCCCTGGAAAAAGGGAGCAATAGAAGTTTTTAAGCCTATCAATGTCCACTTGTGATATAAAACCATCTCTCTCACTTTCAGAAAATCCATTCCTTGATCTCCCCCAAACGTGGTTAATTCATTCAGTCTATAAACCCTCAAAAATATTGCGAGAAATAAAACTATTAGAAACTGATAGTAGTTTTTAAGTAGAGCCCTGAAGGTACCCAAGAGCTTTGTCATCTTCCGAGATTAATAAAAAGTTGTTCATACTTTTGAACTATTTCTTTCCAATCGAATTTCTCAGCCTGGCGCCTAGGACTATCCCCCCAATCTTTATCCAAGACACTTCTTAAGGCTGAGGCGTACTCTTTAGTATTTGTCGGGTCAACAAAAATTCCCGCTTCGCCTACAATTTCCTTTCTTATTTCGTCGTCATTCACAACAACGGGGAGATTTGTAGCCATTGCCTCAACTATCACCATTTCGAAAGACCTAAACCAGGGGGAAGCCAGAGTGAAAAGATCTACCCTCCTATACAACTTGGGCATTTCCTCAAAATCTAAAGATACAATCTGAAATCTTTTTCCGAGTAGCCTCTCTCCCAGTTCCTCTAATTCGAACTTTTTCGGTCCTTTACCAGCAATTAGAAGGCTTCCTCTCCCAAGCTTTGCTACTGCTTTTATCACTAAGTCCATCCGCTTATCTTTATCCAACGCCCCAACTGATAAAATAATTGGCGCCTCTAGCCTAATGTCGATCTTTTCTCCTTCGGGTCTGAACTTATGAATATCTACGCCGTTCGGAATACGCACTACCCTGACTAAAGGGTTTGCTCCCCTTGCCCAATCCATCAACTTGGAAGATAGGGCGACAAATGCATCCGGAAAACACCAAAGATTGTTCCTGTCGTCCCATCCCTTACCCGACTGGCCTGAAATGACAACTTTACCACCATATAACCAAGTGACAATTCTCACAAATGCAGGCTGCCAACCCCCATCTATTGGAATAACAACGTCGTATTTTTCTTTCCAAAGCTTTCCTAAATTCTTTAGGGTGAAAATTGCTACCTGAATACCAAATGGATCAAGATATGAACGCCAAATAATCGGCCAACGGGCCATGTAAGGCTCATTTGCCGTTATTATATCCGTACCAATACCTTTTTCTTTAAGTTTTTTTGATAGTTCTTCAACAAATCTCTCCGCTCCTCTTTCAACGGCTCCGTAGGATATATTTAAGAATGCTATTTTCATTTTGGCCTCCAGATTTCATAACCGTCGATCTTATCGGTTAATTTGTAATTTTCCATGATAAATTTATTTAGATGAGGAGGTTTATAGGACCCGAGCCCAGACTCCCGATACTCTCCTTGGACTATTAGCTTGGGTTGCGAGATTTCCAAACTCACTGCCATCGCATCTTGAATGAATGGAATCTCCAAATACCAAGGAATATAAGGCACGTGTGGTCTAGTTCCCGGAATTGTATCGGTTAGTACATAAAGACTATCCCAAGCATTAGCCACATATATTTCATCGTCTTTTTCAGTATTTTCTCTTACGTAATCTGCTACTTTTAGGACTTCTGGTTCAAAAAATCTAGTTCCGCCCCCAAAGTCTCTTACCAATTGTCGTGAAACAACCACTGCAAATAGTAAAAGGCTAATTGCTAACGCTATTCTTTCTACCGACTTCAATTTTGAAAGATTTGATGCAACAACTCCCAAACCAATCGCTAAAAATGGCAAGGCTGGTTGGAAATGAAACAACTCCCAGCGGGGAAATACCCCGAACGCGGCGAAAATGGCCCAAGGAAGAAGGTTCCGAACCTTCTTCAATCTCAAATTGGCTAAAACCAACGCAAGATACGGGAGTGTCGCGATAATAAATTGTCTTAGCGTCGGGAAGTGAATTTGTCCGGAAGAGGCTGGCAGTCGGGTTATCCCAAATTTGATTGCCCATAGCCAAAAGTCCCCCCAAATCCCAAAAATTGATAATAAAATGAAGGATACAACTCCTATTAATCCCGCTCCAATGACAAATTTTTTAACCCCCTTTAAGGGTTGAACCTTTAAAGCTGCTCGCAAGAATGTAAAGGCAATCGGAGGGAGAAACCAAAATGCGGTTTGTTTTGTGAAAAAAGCTGCCCCCCACCAAATCCCAGCCCACAAATAATTTTTTCTTTCCAGGTTGTAATAAATTGCAAGTGCTAATGGGGCCAAGGCCAAATCAAACCAGAGACCATTTCCTCCATAAAAAATCTGTAAGGGTATATAGAAAAGTACTGCCAGAAGTGCGATCTTTTTAGCGCGAAGCGCCAAGCTTTGCTTATCCCAAAGTCGCCTTGCCACCCAAAAAAGCAAAAAATCCGTAGCTAAAATTAGTATCCAGGTGTAGGCTTTGAGCTGAACGAGTCCCAAACCGAAAATTTTATAAAAAATGGTTAAATCAACTAAAAGAAGTGGGGTATGGGCTATTGCAATGTCACGATAAGGAAACCAACCTTTGAGTATTAAATAAGGCCAAAATGTCATTTCGGGCCAAGCGGTAAATTTGAGAGTCAGAAGCAAAATTAAATGAAATAGTAGGATAAAAAAAATAAGTCTTTTGGCGCCTATTAAAGCCTTTAGCATTATTCTATTTTAACCTTTTTACCTCAATTTGACTAAATAGCAAGCTTCACGCATTATTATCTTAATTTATGTGCGGAATAGCAGGAAAAGTGTATTTTGACTCAAGGGTTGTTACACCTGTGCAATTAAGGCAATTGTCTGAAAAAATCATCCATCGAGGACCCGACGATGACGGGGTTTATGTAAGCGGCGACAAGAAAGTTGGGTTAGTAAACCGTCGCCTGGCAATCATCGACTTATCAAAAGCCGGACACCAGCCGATGATTTACAAAAACCGCTACGCAATTACCTATAACGGAGAGGTTTATAACTTCCAGGAAGAAAGACGCAAGTTAGAAAAAGAAGGTTACGTCTTCAAATCAAATACTGATACCGAGGTGATCCTTGCCCTCTATGACAAATACGGAGTGTCCTTTTTAAAAAGACTTCGGGGGATGTTTGCTTTTGCAATCTATGACGATAAAGAAAAAACTTTGTTTCTTGCCAGAGACAGAATTGGTAAAAAGCCTTTAAAGTATTTCATTAAGGGTGGTACTTTTATCTTCGCATCAGAGCTAAAAGCGATTCTTACCCAACACGAAGTCAAAAGAGCTATTGACTACAATGCAATACAATTTTACTTAGTCTACGGCTACACTCCGGCACCCCTTACCGGTTTTGAGGGTATCAAGAAGCTTCAACCCGGTCACTACATACTAATGAACTTAAGGCGAAAAACATTTGAAGTCAAAAGATATTGGGAACCGGTTTTCAGAAATAAGCTTCGCTTAACGGAGAGTGAGTGGTGCGACAGGATTCTTGAAACCTTAGAAGAATCTACCAGACTTCGAATGATTTCGGACGTACCTATCGGAGCTTTTATCTCCGGAGGAGCTGACTCGAGCGGAGTGGTTTATGCCATGAGCAAATTCTCGGATAAGCCCATAAATACTTTTACAATTGTTTTCGAAGACAAAAGGTGGAGCGAGGCTAAATACGCAAGGGGCGTTGCCAAAAAATTCGAGACCAACCACCACGAACTTTTGGCAAAACCTGAGAATGTCGAAATCCTTCCTGAACTTGCCCATCAGTACGAAGAACCTTTTGCGGATGCCAGCAACGTTATTACTTATATGGTTAGCCGTCTTGCCAGAAAGTATGTCACTGTCGTTTTAAACGGAGATGGAGGGGATGAGCTTTTTGCCGGATACCCTAATAGGTATTTTAGGCTGAAAAGGGACGTAGATTTTTACGAATGGATAAACAGAGTCAGACCAATGGCGGTTACTGGTTTAAAAGGATTACAGAAAATCTCTAAAAGCGCACTGCTTACAAGGTCAACCAATTTCTTTGAAAAATCGAGGCTTCCGCTTTATCAGCGCTTTGCCTCCTATAACCAAATATTTTCTTTTGAAGAAATCGTCAACATGTCTAAGGACGCGTTGGTCAAGGTCAATAGCACCCAGAATCCGTACGCAATTGTAGAAAATAGTTTCAGAATGTTTAAAGGCAAGGACCTTAAAGATGCAGGGTTGAAATTCGACCTTTTATACTGGCTGCCGGATGACCTTTTGGCCAAAGTTGACATCGCTTCCATGGCGAGCTCTCTTGAAGCCCGCTCTCCCCTACTGGACCATCATATGATAGAGCTTGCAGGCAAAATTCCTTTCAGATTAAAGGTAAAAAATGGAGAGAGTAAATACATCTTCAAAAAGGCTCTTGAGAGAGTCGTTCCTCGGGAAAATTTATACAGGCCCAAGATGGGCTTTGGGGTTCCCCTCCATATTTGGTTCTCCGGGAAATTAAATAGTTATACAAAGGGAGTTCTACTTTCCAAAAAGGCAAAGATTAAAGGGTTAATTAGACAAGATGTTATCAAAAATATGCTTGAGGGTCATTCGGAAACCAGTGATTTCGGCCCACGCCTCTGGGCTCTACTTTCATTGGAGCTCTGGTTACGAAGGTTCTTCGACTAATAGCACTCCTTTTTCTTCTATAAACTTATACTTGAAACCTTTTAATCTCTCGCTTCTTAGAAAAAGTTGAAGAGTTTCCGATTCATAAACAAACTTCATATCCTCACCCATTTCGGCTTCTTCTAGCCCAATTTCAGATCCTCTTGTAATTTCTCTATTTTGGGAAACTTCTTCTATTTTTTTTGTGACACCAATTACTTTTCCTTTGAGCTCGTTTTTCCATGTGTATTGAATCAAAAAACAGTTATCCATAAATAACTTATTAAGCTTAAAGACCCCGATAGCCAAAATTAAAATGAAATAAATATTGAAAATTTTAAGCCAGACTTTTGGCCTCTTCATCAGCCGGCTTTTAACTGCTGAGTGTACTTCGAAAAGTAAGAAAGTTAGGCCCATAAAAAGAAAAAATGCCGCGATATAAACGTAATAATTAGAAACTCTTTTCTCAAAGAGTAGGGAGGGTCCTAAAAAAGCAAAAAATGATATAAGAAAGGGGGTCATTATAGCCTTTCTCTTTATCAAATCGAAGAAAATAAACGATAAGAATAATACTATTAAGGCTATTAGGGAAGACTCAACAATCGGAAACAAATAACCTCCATAGAAAAGGAAATTTTCAGCTATGGCGGGGGTATTGACGCCAATTTTATATGAATCTTGACTCGGAAGGCTTCGATAGTTAAGAAAGCCGGTTGCGTAAGTAAATAGATAAATAATAAAAATGACCGCAAACGGTAAGAGTGCTCGTATAACCCTAGCAAAATTAAGGCGAGAGACATTGTTGTGGTAAAAGACAGTAATCGCGCCCAGAGAAATTGGGAGAACGAAAGTAATCTCCTTGGTTAGTATGGCGAGAATATAGAAAAAGATTGTCCAAATGTAAGTTTTTTCTTCCTTTTTGAGCCACTTAACCCACAAGAAAGTTGAAAGAAGGACAAATGTCGCCCCCATAATCTCGTGCATATTTGAAATCCAGGTCAGGTAATATGAACCCACAATAAAGGCAGAAAACACTGCAAACGAGGTTTTCTTTAACTTTTGGACTATTAGGTAAAAGAGCAAAACATTGGCCGAGTGCAAAATAAAATTAGCCGCAAGGAAAGCTTCGGTTTTTATACTAAAGAGTTGAAATATAGCCTTAAAAAGCCAGAATGCTCCGATAATCCTGTGTCCCACCCAAATTCCCCCAGCCGTAAAAGCCATTCTTGCTATATCAAAATAAGAGTTTTCATTTACAAGGCGTAAGTGTGCAAAATCATCGGACAGAAAAAATGGGTCGTTTCTCAAAAGCCGAATAAAAATGACGGTAGGGGGTAGAAGAATTAACAAAAAACTAAAATATTTATTTTTAAATAGGCGGGAAATGAAGTTATAAAAAACTATTACAGGAAGTGAATATTGAAGGAGAAGTGGTATTTTTACCCCAAAAACTAAGTAACAAATTCTATCCATTTACCCCTCTTTCCTAACCTCGACCAATAAATGTGGTCCCCATAAGTAAAATGGGTAAATAAACCTACTTCCCAAAAATCGAAAAAACTTCTGAATAAAGCTTGCACTGAGTAATTCCTCCCTCCAGCAAGAAGAAAAATATTCTATTAAAAGTCCTCTATCCTGAAGAAACTTTATAAGGGAACCCAGATAAGGTTCGATGGTGGTATCCCAATCGATTTCATATTTCTCACTTGTTGCAATAGGTTCTACTTTATTCCAATTTAAGCCTGATTTTGGGAAAAAATCGAGGACAAATCCTCTTATAAGCTTTATTATTCTATTCCCCTTAAAGGGCGGGGAGGCTCTATTGGGCGCACCGAAGTTGGGAGCAACTATTAAAAGACTCCCACCTTTCCTAAGTACTCTTATACCTTCTTTCAATGCAGTCTCAGGACTTTCTAGATGTTCAAAAACAAAAGCGCAGTAGACAAGCTCAAAACTCTCATTTCTAAAGGGTAATTCCTCTAAATCTCCTTGCCTAAAATCTAACTTCGGATATTTCTTTTTCGCAAGCTCAATCGCCTTCCGGCTAATATCAATACCGACCGCTTTTTGAGCTCTTTTGGCTAACAAGTTTAAGCGCGTTCCCTCTCCACAACCCATGTCGAGTATTGAGCTTACCTGACCTGCAAGCCTAGAAAGTCTTTTCATGGCAGGATGAGAAGTCTCTGAGCTGCCGCATCTTGCTGCGAGGTAATAATCTTTTTTACTCCAAACCTCTTTCCTTAGTACCCTGCTTTTGAACCCCATACCTTTCTTTTTATCTTTCTTAAAGGAGTCTCAAGAATCGCTCTTGCTTGAAATGCTGGGCTCATTTCCCCCCATGGGGAGGGAACAATATTTGGCCGGTCTCTAAAAAAAACTTCGGGATAGTAATAATCCAATGGAAAAGATAAACCCAACTCGTATTTGAGCTTTTTAGATCTTTTGGCAACTGCCAGGTCCTCACCCTTACTACCTGCTCTTTGCAAAAATGAAAAATGAAGGTATGGGGCTTCCATATACTTTATTTTTGCCGGGTCTCTATCTTGAACCATTTTCCCTTCCTCATCCGCCCAACCCCAAGTCCCATGAGGATTTACAGAATGCAAACCAGGAATTCCTCTTTTAAAAGCCCTTTGATTGTAATGGCCAACTCTTCCAGAAAATTTATACATTCCTGCCGCCTTTTCTTGGTAATGGAAAATATCTCCAACAACAAGAAAGTTCGGAACAACTATCGACTCTATACTGTTACCATGCTGTCTTATTGTTTCTGTAACTTTCTTGATTGAGTCCTCCCACCAAACCTCGTCGCCGTCGAGAATAATAAACCAGTCCGAATCTGTTTGGTTTAGCATCTCTTGTCGAACTAAAGTGAAATCATCCGCACTTTCTTGCTTAACCTGCCGAAAGCCTATTTTTTCAGGAAATCGATTTATCAGCTTTTTGCAGATTTCAAGAGTTCCATCAGTACTTCCTGTATCCCAAAGAAGAACCTTGTCAACGAAGGGGGCGACACTCGCGACCGAGTACCAAAGGTACCTTTCTTCATTTTTGACTAAAGTGTGAGCCCAAATAGACATAGATAATAATATCCAAACTCAAAATTCTAAACTTTAATTAAGTCTAAAATTCAAATTTGAAATTTCCAAATTAAATATTTGAAACTATTTTGAAATTAGAGTTTTGGGTTTTGGATTTACCCAATAGTGCCTAAAAACTATTATCCAGGAATAAACCGCAAGGATTGTGTTTACCACAAAAAAGGCTACCAGAGGTCCAAAAGCCCCAAGTTTAGGAATAAGGAGGATATTTATTAAAAAAATCGCGGCTAACTGGAAAAAGGAAAAGTAGCCGATATAAACCGGTCTTTTAATCGAGTAGATTATGGCAGTTACGGGAGGCGTCGCCAAAACAAAAGGGATAAGCGAGCCAACAAACGCCCTAAAAATTGGAACCGCTTCTTCATACTTTTGCCCAAAAAGAAATGTTACAAAAGGTCTGGCAATAATCATCCAAACTACCATCCCAAAAACAATTACTAACGTCGCGAGTGTTGCTTTTATAATGTAGACTTTTTCCTTGTGCCTATCTTCAAAGGAGGAAAGTCTTGGAGCCATCACATTTGAAAGGCTTGAGGTAAGAACCGCTATAAAAAGGGCCAGACGTTGAGCAATTGAATATTGGCCCGTTATTGTAGCCCCCGACATAACAGCCAACATTTGTACGTCAAGCCTGCCCGAGATCGCAGAAACCACCCTATTTACTCCAACCCATCCGGAAAAACGAAGAAGTTTTGAGTAAACTTCTTTTGGAGTATCCACCTTCAGAAAGGACGGCCCGAGCAGTAATACACCCAAAACTGCTGCGGCTAGACCTCCCACTGTAAAAGAAAGAAACGAGGTGTTAAGGGTAAGAACGCCTGCAACAAAAAAAACGTAAACCGACAAAGCTCTAACAATGCCTATTGTAAGATCAACCGAAACTGAGGCGATAAAGCGCTTGTAAGCCTGAAGTGCCGTAGGAAAATAAGCCCAAAAAAGAAGCCCGAAAGAAAGAGCCACACTCCAATAAATCACTGACATATCTTCGCTTGCAAGAAGCTTCTTTACCGAAGGTGCAAATGCCAAAACAAGAAGAGATAGAAGCGATGTGGCTGCAACTCTTACAACAAGTGACGCCTTCAAAAATCTATGAGAGTTTTTTGTGTCCCCCTTGGCCTGGAAATTCGCAACAAAAGTAACAAGCCCCGCGGAGATCCCGACATCGGCGAGGGAAGAGATGATAGCTATCAGGTTATTGACGGCAGAAAAAACTCCGAAATCACCGACTGATAATCCTCTCGCAATAATTAAGGTAAACAAAAAACCCAGAAAGGCAGAGGCCACGTTTCCGGCAAATAGAACGTACGTATCTTTTGCTGACTGGGATTTCGCAAGTCCGACAGCCCTATCAATATAAGCCCTCATTAGACAAATTGTAGCTTAGCCGAAGATTATTTTCTAATTTATGTCGACGACTTAGCTGATTAGGTATTAGAAATTAGTAATTAGGAATTGTTACGATACTTGAAGCCTGTGCCCTTTTTAAGGAGTAACTTAACCCCCTCCTTCAAATAGTAAAAAGGGCTATCCAGATAAAAAAGAACAGATCCTCTTTTTAACTTGCTTTTATTTCTTTTAACAAAACCTTTGTATTCATGAATTAATTCATGAAAGTGAAGGGTCCGAACTTCCTTATGGTCAATTTTGTCTTCCCAATAATACACAAACTCCTCCTCTCCGCTCCAATGGGTAAAATGGAAGTTGCTTGAGTAAAGAAGTGGGTAGTTTTTTGGGACAACGTAGATCACCTCACCCTTTTCATAGAATAACCATTTATGATGAGCCTGTCCCGGCACTCTTCTTGAACCTGTAAGCCAGTCAGTGAAGTTTATGTGGGAAAAAACCATATCGGCGCCCATTGAAGGTGTAACAATAAGTCCTCTTTTTGCAACCCTAGACATCTCTTCGATTGCCAAAAATGGATAGCTCAAATCCTCGAGCGTGTGTGAACATATACAAAAATCGAATTCTTTATCAGCAAAGGGCAGTTTATCCCTAGTTACATCTACTTTGACGAAATTTTTAGCTCTAAGTTTAGTTGGACCATATGGCGCTTCTTCTGGACTGATAATATCTACGAGCGTGTCCACCCGGATTTCGTCTCTTTGTCTCATGCTTCCTCCAATATCCAAAATTCTATCTTTGGGTTTTATTTTGAAGCGGGAAATTACCTCTCTATCGCTAATCATCTATTTTTCCTGACTAGAAGAACTGCCCGAGCGGGTTCTCTCTCGTATGTCTCATCAGACAAAATCATAAATTCCTTCTTAAATTCAAAGTTACTGACAATAAATTTATCCTCGATATCTTTTGGGTTCTCAAAAGCTTGCCTCCACTCGGGTCCCATAAAATAGTTTTCATCGTCTATTAAATAACTCGTGAGAAATATTGCATCAAACGGGTTTTTTTCTGCCTCAATATCTAGCTGGTCCGGTTTTAAAGGAAACCAGACTGTCTTTCTTTCCCCATACCAACTTCCCCATGTGTCAAGATTGGTAACAATGACGTCTTCTGGGCTGGTATTTTCTCTTAGCGTCCTGGAAAGGGTGACGTAAACGGGGGGTTTTCCTTTGTTGACAATCTTTGCTTTGTGCCTTGAATCAAGAAAAATGACTCCGAGGGTTTGGCCAACTACAAAAACAAAGACCAGCAAACTCGAAACCAGAATTCTGGCTTTGTTTTTGTTAATACCTAAACCCAAAATCCTAAATCCTAATCCCTCCACTATCCAAACCAGCGTCGCTACTGCGAAAAGATAAACCAACGGAACCACTGGGTGAAGATATCTAAAAAGGGGAATAGTTAAGGCTGCAACTAAAAAAGTAGCTACAACCATAAAAATTGTTGAAATCTTTAGATAGTTTTCTATTTTGTTTTTTGACCACATAAATAACCCAATTATAAAAAGCGCCCACATATAGGGCGAGGTAATCTGGGGTAGAAGTTTGTAGAAATTATAGAGATTATAAAAAACCTTTTTAAATATAGCAATTATGTTTGTTTCCTGCACCGCTCCTCTTAGGGCATCCGATGTGGCCTGACCAGGCAGGTGTTGGGTAACTGCAAATATTCCTTGCTTGGAAATGAAGAAGTATAGTGCCGATCCTGCGACGAAAGTCGCTATGAAATAACTCAGTGCCTTTTTTATAGGAAAGTTAAGAAGAAAAAATAAAAATAAAAGTCCAAAAATATAAATAATCGCCTGAGCGCGTGTGAAATAAACTAAAACTAAAACTAAAAATCCTAAGATATTGGCCCATTTCCTCCTCATGATAAAAAGATAGGCCCCAAGAATTATCTCGCATGCAAATAATGTCTCGGAAGCGCCGCTTGTGGCATATTCCAGGAAATTTACATTGAAAGCAACTGAGATTGCTCCCAATAATCCTACGAGCTGTCCCCACAACTTCTTGCCAAGAAGATAAGTTGTCAAAACGAGGAGTAGATAAAAGAAGGATGAGGTTGCTATAACGCTTAAATCCGAAATTCCGAATATCTTAAAGAATCCCGCAATTGCCAAGGGCATACCTGGTTGTATCACTTGTGCGTTATTTGCACCCCAAAAATTGAAGGACGAGGAAAACTCATTCCCTTGAACAATACTTCTGGCTATATCGGCATATTTAGCACCATCTGAAAACGTCAAATAAAGATGGAACATCATCTACTCCTTTATTGCTACCACAACTAAAGAATTGCCAAAATATCCAAAAATGAAATTGAATAAGTAAAAGAAAAAAGTAAAAAACGAAAAAGAAATTTTATTATTAAAATAAGGATAGATGTGCTGAGTCAAAAAATCAAAATGATAAACCCAAGAAGTCGATATTTTGTAATTTGGAATTTTTATATCTCTCATAAATTTTCTTATTTCATCGCGTGTAAATCTATAAACAAAATTCCCAGATTCTTCATATTCTAGCGCTAGATTTAGTTTAATTAATATTTTAGTAATAAAATTTCTTTGAGCTTCGATAAACACGAACCCCCTTTTACTAATTCTATTCATTTCGAGCAAGCCTTTGTATGGATAAGGAATATGATGCAGGCCGTGGCGAACTATAACTAAATCAAAACTTTTATCTCTAAACGGCAAATTCTCCGCATCGGCAACCACACCTCTTAAATATTTGCACCTTCTTTTCGCTGCTTTTACGGCTTCGAGGGAAAAATCGCTGACAGTAACCTTTGCCCCCAATTTATACAAATACTCCCCTTCGGCGCCATCCCCACAACAAATACTCAAGACAGTCTTATTTTTAACCTTAAAAGGCAACAAAGAAACGGCTTCCTTTAAAGTATAGTACTCCATAAAATTTCCAATTAAGCTTTCCTTATAGAAAGTTTTCGATCCGTCCCTAAAACGGGATTTAAAAACATTGTCCATATATATTTTCTGGTAAAACTTTTGTTTGACGGGATCTTTCTGTTTTCTAATTTTCATATTCGAAATAGTAACATATATTGCCTTTGAAACTATACTGCTGATTAATTAAAATGTATACTGCGCATCAAATAAAGATGATTAACTTTATCAAAATATCCGACTTTCCTAAATATTTCACTTGTCCGTATTGTCCTAGGAATGGTAAAACCTCCTTACAGGTAATAAAAAACGGGGTCCATTGTCAAAAATGCCAAAGAAAATTTCTAATCAGGAACCATATTCTTGAGTTTGTTATTAATAAAGAATTGGATAGCGAAACTAAACGAGAACTCAAAGGGAACAGTTACCCTCTTACCAAAAAGAATATCGAGCATTACGCAAACAAAGACAAATGGAGTGCTTATTATAATCATTTTGTTAACCAAAAATTCGAATATCTATTAAAATTTCTAGACTCAATACATATGGGAGGGATTATTTCTTTGGGATCCGGTCATGGTTTTGAACTCAAAGAAATATTGAAACGAAAAAAATTTAACCTTGTGTTTTCATCAGATCTTGCATATGCCGCCACAAGTATCGTGCCAGTTACACTCAAGGATTACAACGTCGACCTTGGCCTTTTTACCTCAGATCTTAATCACACCCCGGTGATACCAAACAACGATATGCCCATTTTAATATACGAGGCTTTACACCATACGGGAGACATACATTTTACTGTAGAAGAACTGCTTAAAAGAAAATTCAAAAATATTTTATTTGTCGAACCCACGACAAATTTTTTAATTAAAATACTCGCCAAATTTAATCTGGCACAAAGAGTTGAATATTCCGGTCTTAAGCCTGACTTTTTAGATATTGATATACTTAAAAAGTTATCTAAAAAATACAATTACAATCTAAAAATTCGTACGCTTTGGGATATCCCTGAAGATTATTTTAGAGTTATCTGCAAAAGGGATTCCTTGCTCCAAACTATTCTTTTAAAATTCATTGATATTTTCTCCCAAGTTGGAAACGTTTTTCAGTTTGGCAGTTTCGCGGTTGTCTCCTTGGAACAAAGTAAGTATTGAGTATGAAAACTGTAGCAATTGTAACCCCCTCCTACTATAAACCTCGATTTAGCGAAGAAGACCTGATTTCGCTAGAACACTTAAAAAAACATTTGGGTAAGTACGATAGATATTTTCTTGTTCCTGACGGGATAAACTCCAATAAACTTAAAAAGGGGGGTTTTGGCTTTATCAAATTTCCTAGCGAATTTTTTGCTAGTACAAAAACGTACAATCAACTACTCCTATCGGAAGATTTCTATAAGGCGTTTAAAAATTACAAATACTTATTAATTTATCAGCTGGATGCATTGGTCTTTTCAGACCAGCTTCTAAAATGGTGTAACCGCGGGTATGATTATATTTCTGCACCGTGGTTTAAAACGGTAATCGGATCGTTGGCTCACAAAAAAGGGTTTCCCGCCAGCGGGGGAAACGGCGGATTTTGTTTAAGAAATGTTCAAAGTTCCCTAAAAGTCCTAGAAAGGGTGAATATGTTAGCCAAAAGATCTTCTGCTAAGAGTTGGGTCAGAAAAATGTGGTTTTTTCTCGCGGTAATAACGGGAAAATCCCACAAAAAATGGCTAAATGCACCGGCTACCAATTATCCTTTTAATGAAGACGGCTTTTGGTCATTAGAGGCTCCTAAGTATCTTCCTGGCTATAGAGTCGCACCATTTAAAACAGCGCTAAAGTTTGGTTTTGAAAGATTCCCCAGAAAATGTTATGAATTGAATAAGAAAAAACTTCCCTTTGGCTGCCATTCGTGGGAAAAATACGATAAAGATTTTTGGCTTCCCTACCTATGATACAATCCAAAGATTGCGCATAAAATGGATAGAATGATCAATTGGTTTAAAATTATTCAGGGGCTTATCTACCATAGATTTTATATTAATCCCAAGACGGAAAAAAATGTCGTAAGGTCCTTCCATGAATTGTATTACAACTCTACTCTATGGAATAAAGGTCTTGGCAACACCCACTGGTTCGGTATAAAAACATTAAAATGTCCTTTAGATTGCTGGATTTATCAGGAACTAATTTACAAATTAAAGCCGGATATCATAATCGAATGCGGCACCTTCAATGGGGGCAGTGCTCTATATCTTGCAGGACTGTGTGATCTATTAAATAAGGGGAAAGTTATCACAATTGACACCGATTCCTATAAGGGCAAACCGCAACATAAGAGAATCAAATATCTATTGGGAATGTCTACTTCGGATAAAATTGTGGATCAGGTAAAAAAGTTGGTAAGGCCAAAAGATAGGGTTTTGGTAATTTTAGATTCCGACCACAGCCGGGATAATGTGATTAAAGAGTTGAGAATCTACAATAAGTTCGTACCTAAGGGGGGGTATATTATCATTGAGGACACAAACATCAACGGCCACCCTGTTCGACCCGAATTTGGACCCGGACCCATGGAGGCCGTAGAAATATTTTTAAAAGAGAATAAGGACTTTGCCATAGATAAAAGTCAGGAGAAATTTTATCTGACTTTTAATCCCAACGGGTATCTTCGAAGAATTAAGTAAGTTCTCACCTTGCCCAAAAGAATATTTATTTATCTTTAGGCGACACTTTCCCTAAGACCAAACTAATGTAGTAAATCATGAGTGGAGGAAAAAACATGGACATCCTTATCGCAGAATCCGGAATATCTTTCCATTCTTGAAATCTAATACTAAACAAATAAGTACCAGTATATATAGTCATAAAATTCGCTAATATTATTAGTAGCATTATCAGATTCTTCCTGGTAATCCAGTTTTTTATGTCAAAAAATACTGCAATCAAAAAAATCGCAAGTATTGGTCCCCAAGATTGAACTACGTTTCGATATACATAGAGAGAAACGTCCCAAATTCTTTTGAAATCGACGCCGGTTGATAATATCGCAGGTATTAGAGAGATTTGACCGGCGGTTGAAAGCGTAGGTCCATACAAACGGGCCTGAAATATATTCCATGGCTGTTGGATTATAAAAAAAGGAACAAGGAATATTAACGCGGAGTATATGCTTTTTTTGCGTACAGCGTAAATTAAAACTATTAAAATCTCTGCCAACCATAAGGGCTCTGCGGATCTTGCCCAAGTACTCAATCCAACTAATAAAGAGGACATAAGCAAATAATCGGGCCTATTTCGAGTAACGGCAATATAAAGATATATAATCCCAATTACATAAAAGGCTGTATACGGCAAATTTGTATATGCAAATGTTGAGTGCGCAAATAATGCCGGGGTCGTGACCAAAAGTAGAGTTGCAAACAAGGCGGCGGGCCTACTAGCTCCTTTCCTGATGACGCTGTAGAAGATGGCAGCAAAAGAAAAAAAGTATAAAGAATATATAAATTGAGGGTTGCTACCTCCAAACAAATAAACGATTGTATGTCCGAGAGGCACTAAAAGCGGATACTGAGCAAAATAAAAATATTGATTGGCAATTTGTACGAAATAGCCAGTCTGGGCCACAATCTTCGCGGTAAAATCATATAGGGCCAATGCATCCCAGACGTAAACCGGATAATAAAGAGCGATTAGAAGACTCAATGAGAAAATTACCCCTATTACCAAGCAAATTATTTTTTCGAACCAACTAAGTTCTATAAAAATTCGTTGCACATTTGGCAACCTAATTTCGATTTTCCTCTTCAATAAAACGAGTACGAAAAAGAGTAATGAAATCAATCCTGACACAATTGCTATAATACTGGTTGCGGTAATTTTGATACCGGCCCAGGAAAAGAAAAATATTAGGAGTGTGATAAGGCCCATACCCAACAAATAGGACAGTCCCCCCCTCTCAGCTAGCGGCAGGTCCTTAATAATAAGAGAGGAAAACAAATAACCAAAAACCACAATTAGTATAAAAATTAACAATACTTGCATTATTTTTTAACTTTAATTAATCCCCACATTTGCTTATTCTCTACCTTTTTATAGATATAGTCTTCTTCTCTTTCCACCGTTTTTCCCTCGTTTAGCATATAAACTATTTTCTCTGCCTTTACGTCAAATTTAGGCCACCCGTTGGTCTGAACTCCAGCAGGGGCATCCAACTCTCCCCATGTAAGTAACACATAATCGATATCTTCTTTATTCAAATCATATTTCGGAGAGTATTCTTCGCCGTTTAACAAAACCCTCGGATATAAGAAGTACGTCATATAGGGGATGTTTCCTGATTGGGCCCAGGGCCAAGTTGGAAATGGAGGAATTAAAATCTTTGAATCCTCGGGAGTACTTTTCTTGACAAACAAAACGTAATCATAAAATTTTTTACCCAATTTTTCTTCCATTTTTTGATCGTAGGAGGCGGTCGGATTTTTAATGATAAACGAAACATCGCGCGCGACGCTCGTTCCTAAATCGATAAAGCTCTTTACCAATATCCACGAAGTAATAACCACGACAGGAAACCATTTGTATAAAATTTCGGGATTTTTTCGAATCACCAATAAAACATCTTTCGAAGATATAATGAATGCGTATATTGACAGTGCCAACGGCGTTCCCAATTCCAGAGGGTGGATATGAAAAGTCGAAAATACGTAATTAGGATAGTGGATTTTTTCCAGTAAATAAAAAGTATAATATCCTAGTCCGAAGACATATATTGAATAAAAACTAACCGTGCGAAATGAGCGAATAGGCTGCTTCTTCCACCCAGAACCATAAAACCCAAACGATCCTGCAATTCCAAACGTCAGATAGATGAGAAGTGGTTCTATAGAAGTGTGTTTCAATAAAACACCCGGGTAAAAATATGCTTCTGCGAAACTGACCGCCAATGCCACCAGCCACACAACTGGCAGAAGAAACAAAATATATTTAATATAGCGTGCCAAAAACCTATTGAACATTTCTTATTGGAACTAGGGCCTTTTTCTAATAATTAAAGCTACGTTGGGACTCATTGTTTTAAAGTATGTTCCCCCATTTATCACCATCAAAGCCAGAAGAAAAAGATGTAAGAGTTTTTGTAAAATGATTCTGGCCACGTTTACTACGCTGTATGGGGGAATCGAATAGCCTTTAATATCGAAGTCAAAATTGTTAATGCCGGAGCCGATGGCTAAATCCTTTAAAGATTGCTCCGTAAATGCCATTTGGTGTTGCAAATCGCCGTAACGCTCAACCAAACCGAGAGGATTACTTGCGTTTGGAACAACGATGAGAATAGACCCATTATTTTTGACTCTAGAAAACAATGTTTTGATAGTCGAAAAATAAATTTTTGGAGACATATGCTCCAGAACCTGAATTAATATGACCAAATCATACCGTCTTAATTTATTCTTTATAGAAGTAACATTGTCGAAATTATAGGCATTGGTAATATTAAAATTCTTTTGCAGACTTTTCAGAACGTTTTTGTCTTTGTCGATAATATCAATATCTTTAATTCCGCATGTGTGAAGATACTTGATGAACTCCCCCTTCCCGGGCCCTACTTCCAACACCGAAATATTTTTCCTTGTTTTGAGGTTTCGAATAATCGGTCCAAAATTGTACCTAATATAATCAACTTTCCTTTGAAAAGACTTTTTATTATAGATGCCTTCGAGACGAGATAAATATGAACCTTTCATTTTTTTCCTCCCTTACCCTTATATAGATATAGGCCCGGTATAACCTCGCTTGATTGGCATATATATTGATTGTTGACTACCTTAAGATATTCCATAATATTACCATTTGGATCACCCTTCTTTTCTTCTAATTTGCGGTCGCAAGGAGTAATCGAAACAAGGAGCATGTTGTCTTTTCCAATATAACTATACGATTTATTCCATGAATAAATGTTTGCAAAATAACAATTGGTTAAAAAAACCCTTGATAGGCCTTCGTAATTCATCCAAATCATTTCAGGATCAAATGTAACAAGCTCCACTGGTTTACTTTGTTGGTCACACCAATTCACTATATCTTTCGTCTTGGGAAAAAATTCTGCTATCCATTGATAGATATCCATTTTTTTTAAAGCATATTTTAATTCGTTTTTCTGCAAGAAAGCATTCTCTTCCGTATAAAACTTGTAAACAAATCTCAGTGAGCCCGTTAAGATAAATACAAACAAAACAGCAGAGTAAATTATTAGTATCGAATCCTTGATTGTCGATGCTGAAACTTTTGTTCCTCTTAGGAGCCTTATTTTGAAAAACCGTCCATAGCCACCCGCTCGAACAACGAGCCAGAAATTTACACATAGAGAAAAGATTTGTAATATGACAGTTTTAATAAGTAACTTCGGCTGTAGATGAATTTTGCTATAGATAAAATTATTGTAATTAATACGCTCTAGTACATTAATCGTCAATGCGGTCAATAAAAATGCGGTAAGAACATAAACATTCACTAAAAGAAATTTCTTAATTAGCTTCACCCACTTTTGGCTTATATTAATGTCGAAGGGAATAAGAAAAATTAATAATCCAAATCCAAAAAGGGCATAAATAAAAAATTCTAGCGATACTCCAAAGTGCTTAAGAAAGAAGCCTGAATACGAAAAACTCTCCAGAAGGCTAATGAGTAGAGACGACAACAGGAAAAGTGTATAACCAAGTAACAAAAAGAAGTAAAAATATTTGAGGGCTTTTCTTGTAATCTTAGATTTCATGGTACGCCTTTTTTTTGATTTTGTTCCAGAGTAATTGAAATATTTTTACTTCTTTCAGGGCGGCGAGTGGCGCTACAAGGATTAATATTGAAAAAGTTGCCCAATGATAAAAATACCTACCATCATATCCAGTGATATTTCTGATAAGAATTATCTCAATCGCCACAAATAACAAAATAAACAAAACCATATTTTTAACTTTTTTCAGTCCAAGAGTCAAAGAGAGAACAATACTTACAATTAACATCGTTTGAAGAAATTTATCATCTAAGAATATTCTTGAGTAGATAGCTTGAATGTTTGAAATAATAAAGGGTGTTGTATATCCAAAAGATATTGTTTCACAATTTTCTAATCTACATCCAAATAGAATCGGATAAATTGGGTTTCCTGTAACAATAAGGTTTTTAACATACCAGTACCCTCCTAAAACGAGAGACAAGGCTACACCGGCCAGAAGTTTCTTGCTTTTTAAAATTAAGGCTTCTTTTCTTAATAATACTAAGAATGCAGCGATTAGTAAGAATGATACAAACTGGGTTAAAGCAGAATACTTTGATCCTATCGCCATCCCGAAAAACGCAAAACTAAACTTTAAACTATCAGAGTTTCTATCAAGAAAATAGTCCAGAAAGGAGATAAATCCTATCATCACAAAAGACGTTGTACCAATATCAACGTATCCAAAAGTAGACCACAAAAGAAAATTCTCGCGATAAAAGAAGGTCATTACAAAAAATGCTATTGCCATGGCAATACCAAATCTTTGTTTTAAAAATGAGTATGCTGTGAGAAGAAATGTAACAAAAATTGAAAATTGTAATAGCCTCGCAACTGAATAGGTTTTAGTTAAAGAAAATAATGAGATAAACGCTGTATCTAAAAGTCTGGGCAAATTTAGGTATAAACTGACCCCCGTATCCCATACCTTTTCAAAATAGAGGGTATAAGGCGAAATATAATGATAAGACATTTCATCCCACACATATGGCGGTTGTGATGATTTAACAAATACTTGAGGCAAGACAAGTAAGACTATAAAAAGCGGTAATTTATTATCTCTAAGAAAATCGGATAAACTCTTTAGGCCTTTTTCGCCGATATAATATTTCACTGTGGGAACTAACAAAACGATTAAAACAAATAATATTGTTGGAAAAGAATACGGTACAAAATAATGAGACAGAAAGTAGGCAAAAACAACTATCCCCATCCCCAGCAACCAAATAGCTCCTCTTAAAAAATAAGGTATTTTTCCAATAAACAACTTTGCAGGTCTATAGCCAATAATTTCACAACAGGCAACAAACGAAAAAAAGATTAGCAGATTAGATATGTTAAGGGGGCCAAAAAAATCACTTAGGTTCAACATTGTTATCCTTTCGCGTAACAATATAATCTCCGATTGCCAACTCATCTATGCAATCCCAGAGAAGGTGGTTAATGGCGTCTTCTGGAGAATTGACTATGGGCAAACCGTGCTTATTGAAACTCGTATTTAGGATTACCGGAATTCCCGTTAAGCCGTAAAACTCTTTTATTATTTTATAGTAAAATGGGTTAGCCGTATTCGAAACAGTATTGGGTCTGGCAGTATTATCTACATGAATCGCCGCTTGGATTTCTTTAACTTTCTTTTTTTTAACATCAAATGCTGTTGTCATAAATGGAGATTTTTTATAATTCAAAAAATAATCATTTCCGTATTCCTCCAAGATACTAGGTGCGAATGGCATAAACCATTCTCTATTTTTCAGAGTGTTATTTAGTTTCTCTTTTATATCCATCCGGCGAGGATCTATCAAAACACTCCTATATCCCAGTGCTCTCGGACCCCACTCGCTCCTTCCTTGAAACCAACCCACTACTTTTCCAGCAACAAGTTCTCTTGCAACTATCTTGGGAATTTCTTTGTACTTACGGAAAAATATTTTCTTTTTATACTTCCTAAGAACTTTTAGAACTTTGCTTTCTGTAAACCCACTTCCCCAAGAAACGTCTTTTACTGCTGAAGGAGTCCTCGTAAATCCATATTTTTCCGAATAAACTTGTAGTGCGGCGCCAAGGGCAGCTCCTCCATCTCCTGCATTAGGTTGGACATATATACCTTTTACTCCTCTTATTTCAGATATACTTTTGTTCATCTTCACATTGAGAAACAATCCGCCAGCCAACACCAAATCAGTTTCCTTATATCTTTCAACAAGGTACCTGAAATATTTAACAACCTCCTCTTCTAAAATCCTTTGGGCACTTGCTGCCACATTCTCTCTCCCAGATCTAGAAATTAATTCCTCAAGAACCATTCCAATTGGCAGAGAATTAAAAATTGGACGGAACTCTTTACGTATTGAAAAAAACATCTCTGCCCAATACGGAGAACTTAACCACTTGCCAAATTTAAAATGGGGGGCAATCTTACTTAAAGGAACATATACTTTGGAAGAATTACCATATGCAGCAAGACCCATTGTTTTTCCTTCACCATCCCCAGGGGTAAAACCTAGTGCTTGCGTCACCGCTGTATAAAATAAACCTATTGAAGAGTTAACGGCAATCTCCTCCAAGGGCTCTCCAATCTTACTATCTTTACAAAGATAAACCGCCCCTGATACAAGTTGGCCTGAAAGCTTGGGTCCAAAAGCGTCCATGCAAACTGCAAGACACCCCGAATAACCGCTTGTAAAATATGCACTTGCCGCGTGTGATTGGTGGTGAGAGACATAAACCAATTCTTTTTTCTTAAGAAAACTTCTCGCCTTAACAGCCTTTGAGTTTTGTACGATTTCTCCATATAAAATTTTCAGAACATCTAATACAAAAAGAAGTTTACGACCTTTAATCCAGTTTAGTACGATAACAAACAGGTCAAACAAATTTGGGCCCAAAAAGGGGAGTAAAAATAATCTATTTGGATAGCCAACTGCAATAATGTTTATATCTTTTTTGGAAATTTTGGAAAAACTAAGAGCTTCTTTAATTGATAAAATTGGAAAGTTCTTGTCATGCTTTATTCGAGAGTATCTTTCTTCGGACGCAGCGAAAATCACTTTTCCGTCTTTTGTTAACGCTGCACTATTATCATGAAAAGCAGTTGATAACCCAGTAATCCCCAAAATATAAACCTTGTTTTCCTTTCCAAATTTTTTCATAGTTTAACTATCATAAGATGAGTTGGGAATATTCCTATACTCCTAAATTTTATGATTTTTATTCCTTTTTTATACGGCAAGACCTCTTTTATTTCTTCGACGCCTAAAGGGTTAAAGTTATTAATATCGGCCCAGAAGGTTTTACCTAATAGTTTAGCTATTTTACTAAAATATTTATGAGGGAACCAATGAATAAAGAATAATCCAGAATGAGGATCATAGAAAAAATATTTGTTGGGTGTTGTAATAAAAACTTTTTTACCGACTCTAAAAATTTCTTTCAAAAATATTCTTTGTTCAACTGACGAACCGACATGCTCCAGTGTCGCCCAGGAAACAACCACATCAAAAGCATTATTCCGAAAAGGAAGTTTTTTGTTTGCATAGACTTTAATAAATTTAATCTTTGAATATTTCCTTCTGAGCCCCGTTATATCTTCTATGGATAAAGCCGTAAGCTTATCTGAAAAAGGATATCTTTTTTCAAAATAGTTGGAATCTACTAAAGTCTCGTCTTTCCTCACACCAACATCTAGGACTTTTTCTGTACGTTTAGGTTTAAGGAGTTTCCAGAATATTCTAAACTGACGCTCTCTAACAATAAGAGATGTATGGCTCAACAGTTTTTGTGGTAAAGTGATCTTATTCTCCGGGTTGGTAGACCAATCAACGCCTGCTATCATGCTTTTTCCGGAAGTGTGTTAACTAGATGTGTCTTAATTGTTTCAATTAAAAAAACCCAAATATCAAAAATTGCAGCCTCTCCAACGATAAAAAGCTCTATTTCCGGCTGAAAAATCCCAAGTACTATAATAAACGCTGCTAAAAATGTTATTGCCCCCCCCAATAATACTAATGGCAATCTCATTACAAATACTACCATCGTGCTTTTTCTATTATCTATTGCGAAATTTAGCAATTTTGCTGCAAGAGTTGATAGGAAGAGGGCAAAACTCAACTGCACAAATAATAAAGAGATAGAAAGGGAACTATTAAAAACTAATAATGCAAGAAGTAATAAAATTATTGTCGGTAAAAATAAAAAGTTAGGTTTGATAAGTAATATTGCCTTAAGATGTCTCCAACCGTCGGTCCACCTAGCCAGGTGAGGGACAGACCCTCTTCTATCTCTGTAAAAATTAATCGGAACCTCGGCATACTCACCTCCTATTAAAGCTGTTTTGAGTATTAGTTCACTCGCCCATTCCATGCCGGAATTCCTCATGTGTAGTTTCATGTAGAAATCTTTTTTGATAAGCCGCATCCCCGAATTACAGTCTGTCGTTTTAATACCATACATTATTCTAATAAGCCAAGTAAGGAAAGGGGTACCGAAATATCTATTTAAATAGGGCATTGCCCCCTCGAATATTCTACCTTTATATCTCGATCCCAAAATTAGATCGTAGTGTCCCTCTGCAAATTTTAGAAATTTCCTAATCTCCATAAAATCATAGCTTAAATCTGCATCTGCAAAAAATACGTAGTCTCCCTTTGCTGCAATTATTCCCCAATGAAGTGCTGCTCCATAACCCCTGACAGGAACCCTCACAAGTCGAGCTTTTTGGTAAGATTTGATAAGCTCTATAGATTTATCTGTACTCCCATTATCGGCAACTAATATTTCAAAATTTGTTATTCCATATTTTTTAGCAGCCTTATTGGCTTTATCTATAACCCTAAGAATTGTTCCAGCTTCATTTAAACAGGGTATAAGAAAGGAGATTGATTTATTATTTTTCATAAAATTCTTGTTTCATTTTCATTGAATTTTTCAAGAGGGGTCTCCTCTTTTTCTTTAGACATAATGGAATTATAGCAGCATTCGAGAAGACTGCCGATCTTCGGTCGGGAGATGAACCTGCCTGCCGGCAAGGCTGGTTGAACGCTGATATGTCATCCTCCTTTAGAGGGAACCCCATTCAAAGCGGGGAGGATGTCATAAACTTACCAGATATGAGTTAAAAGTGTGGTGTTTAGCTATATTAATATCCCAGAAATTGTCGCGATTCAATCGGCCAGGTATTTCTTCCGAAATCACCCTTAAAACGTTTGTATTCCGCTGACAATTTGTTATTCCAGAAAACCTTAAAATAGTTTTGGTCAGATAAGGTTACCTTTAAAATCTCCGTCGGGCTCCAGGGTAAATCATTGTCTTCGTCGGTATCGTAAAAGGCTATGGTTTTATATTTCTCAAGAGTCTCGGCGTTTTCGAGAAAATAATTGTGAACCCTTTTGGCAGTTTGGGCACCCTTAGTAATCCAATTGGTTTCGGCCGTTAAGTTCAGTGTCAAAACTGAAAGGATCAGCCAGATAGCTAAAAAACTGAATATGGCTAGTGGTTTGTGATTAGTGACTAGTGAATAAGAAATGAAGACTACTACCCCCATGAGGGGAAGGGTGAGATAGAAGGTGAATTTGTGAAGAGGAAGAAAAAGGACGGGAAGAAGGGTAATTAGGAACCAAGAGGTTCCAAAAATTACTAATTTTAAATTTCTAATTTCTAATTTTCTTATGCTAGAAGAAAAAAACTTGTAAACAGCAGCTGACAACAGAAACAACTCCAATAAAAACAAGGTTAAAATAGGAATAATTTGGCTGGACCAATACTTAAAAAGGTTGGGGTTGAAGTGAAAGCCGGGGCCAACAAAATCAACAAGCATTTCAGGCAAATTAAATGACCAAAGTCCATACCAGCCGAGGGTATTTACCGCCCTTTTAACTGAGAAATCCCAAACATAGCTATCCCCCGTGGCAAAGCCATAATAAGCAAACCTAAAGTAAAAATAAAAAATCAAAATTAAAAAATAGGGAGCGGTACTAGCAATTAATCGATTGATCGGTAGGGGAGCAGATTTCTTAGTTAACTTGAAAAAAATATATATTAGAAACAGACAGAGTGGCAAAACGACGGCGGTTTCTTTGGATAATAAACTTAAGACAAAAAACAAAAGACTTAATAGTAAATAATTTGTTGACGACTTATGCAGAAATTTGATGAAAGATAAAACCGAAAGAAGGAAAAATAAAGCTAGCCCAAGTTCTTGAAATGCGCCCAAGAAATAAAGATGGCCGAAATGAGTAGCGGAGGTAGCATATAGGAAAGCTGCGAGGAGAGAAATGTGATTGGTGAATGGTGATTTGTGATCGTTAAGTAATAACAAACAGAACTTGTAAACGAGAAAGATAACCGCGAAGAAAATGAAAAACGAAATTACATGAAGACCTAATGGATTTAAGTTAAAAATTTTCCGAGCCAGAAAATAGAAAACCTGGGTAGTAAGTGGTCTATACATTCCCAATCCGTCGGGGCCTCTAGTCAGATTAAAAAAGTTTAGAAATTCCTTTACAGAGTTTGCTTGGGAAATTTTTAGAAGAAAAAAGTCGTCGTTGGTGTAAAAAGTAGACAACGAGGGAAGAAAAAGAAAAAAAGAAATTAAGAAAATAAGAAATAAATACTTGGTAGACAAAGAAAATTTCATCGAATCCCCAAAAGATTAAGCGTTATTACGCGTCCTAAATTGTGCAAATAATGAAGCATCAGAATAACCACATTGTCTGTATATTTCTCAACAATTTTCTCATCCGCAAGTAGTACTTTCTTAAACTCTGTTGTTGATATTGAGCCTCTTACCAGCCGAAAGCTGGAAAGAGTACAGTCTAATATTTTGGGCATTTCAACTTTACCGAGCTTTAACCAAAGGTCGTACTCCATAACTGACGTGTCGGTACCTGTAAAAGGCCCGTATTTCTGGTATGCACTTCTGCTCAAAAAAACTGAGGGCTGTACTAAGTAATTATTGATAAGTAGTAGGCTATAAGAATTTTGCGAAAGTAAGATATTCTTGTAAGAGGAGATGACTTCTGCAATTTCTTTTTCATGTTCATTAATAATGTTCCCCTTTCCGGCGAGCCACAGGGTCTTGGGGTGATTTGAAAAATATTTACCAGCGCTTAAAAGGGCGCCCTTTAGATAAACGTCGTCGGCATTGAGATAGGTTAAAATATCCCCCGTCGCTATCTTTAATCCCTGATTTATTGCTCCCGACTGCCCTTCTCCTTTTTTTATCATCCAACTCACCATCTTAGGGTACTTTTGAGTGTATTTTTTTATAATTGCCAGAGTGCCATCTGTCGAACCACCATCACGAATTATAACCTCAAGATTTGGATAGTTCTGGTCGATTATTGATTGAAGAGTGTGGCCAATATAGTCTTTCTTATTAAAAGACGGAATTATAATGGAGATTTTGGGTAATTTCATAAATCATAAACTCTAATTTCTAAACCCAAAATAGTTTCAAAATCTAAAATCCGAATTCACAATTATTACTTATTGAATTTTTGAATTTGTTTGGAGTTTAGAGTTTTGGATTTAGAATTTATTAATCCTTTTAGGGCTTCTTGTCTAATAAAACGCTCTAGTTTTTTTTCAATTCTTTTGGTTCTTACATAAGCTATCGCGACCATTGTAATCACCAAGACGAAGCCTCCCAGAACCAGAAGATCCAGAAGTCTTGAAATGAAAAAGGTCTGTGCAAAGGCTCGAAGCGTATCCGGGAAAAGAACCATGAATGAAGCCGCGCCCCATGCAGAAACCCATATTGATAGTTCAACCCTGTTAATTTCCTTTCGTTTGAAATTAACATAGGCAAAGTAAATCATTACAAGAGCAAAAACTACGGCCAATATTTGAAGACCGAATATCATCTTAGTCTAAAAAGTATTAAATCGAACAAAATTTCAAGACCCGTTTCTGGCGTTAGGCCTTTAAACTTATCATAGTATACGGTGGCCACGGGTACCTCGCAATATTTAAGGTGGTTTTTTCCGGCAAGTGCTACAATCTCTGTCTCTACACTATAACCCAGCGAGCTCCAGCGAATTTTATTAAAAGCACCTCGGCTGAAGGCCTTAAACCCGCACAAAATATCGCCAACTTTTATGCCGAATAAAAGGCTTGTAAGAATGGTTATCAGCCTATTTCCCAAAAGTCTGACCGCAGGCGTTCCTTTGAAATCCCTTGCGCCAAATACTACATCGTAAGTTTTCAGTGCATGAACGAACTTTGGAAGGTCGCTAGCTTTGTGCTGCCCGTCAGAGTCCATGAGAATGGCGGCTTCTGCCCCAAGTTTAAATGCAGCTAGACAACCAGTTTTTAATGCGGCCCCTTTGCCAAGATTAATTGAATGTCTTAACACGTAGGGGGTATATTTTTTAGCAACTTGGGAAGTTTTATCCTTCGATCCATCATCCACCACAACAAAATCAAACCCCCGAGTACGGAGTTCCGAAAGGACCTTCCCAATTCTTGTTTCTTCATTGAACGCCGGAATTACGATAAAAATTTTCATCTACTTAATCTAAAAAATAACCCAACAGTATCGTAAAACATCCTCAAAGACGCAAGCAAAAGCTTAGACCATGAGTCTATGGTTGAGGATTTTTCGGAGTTGACCATACTCACATTAATAGGGGCTTCGTAAATTTCATTAAAACCTGAATTTTTAGCCTGGGTTAGCATTTCGATGTCAAAAGCAAAGCCGTCTATATGAAGACCGGGAAGAATTTTTTTTATGACTCCCCTTTTGAAGATTTTTATTCCCGCTTGAGTATCACTCAATTTAGGATTAAAAAGTAATTTTACAAGATAGTAATAAACGTCAGAGATTATCTGTCTTAACACGGGGTATTGCACTATCGAGTCCGGATGTCTCTTTGAACCTACGACTATATCGGCATTTTCTTTTTTTTGAATTTCAATTAGGTTTTTCAGGCTTTTGGGGTCTATTTCCAAACCCGCGTCAATAAAACCCAGAATCTCACCTTTCGCCAATTTCATTCCATACCTCACCGCATAACCCTTTCCTCTGTTTTGAGAGTAACCTGCTACTTTAATGGTTCTAGACTTTTTAGCCAGATTGGCTGCCAAAGCGTATGTTTTGTCAACCCCTCCGTCGACTACGCAAATTAGCTCATAACTTTCTGCCAACCCCCTCATAACATTCTCGATTTTAACCAAAGACGGAACAATAAATTCTTCTGCCCTATAGGCGGGAACAATTATTGATAAAGAGTGGAGGCGCCCTGAATCATTGTTCATGCCCAAAGTATAGCATCTGGACTAGGACACCCAATAGCCTCGCGAAAAGAGGGCGAGGGAAATTGCGGCTAAGAATAGTAATGTCAAATAAACCAACCCTTTAACCAACTTTGATTTTTTGTTAAGCCAAAGGGCCATAAGAATATAGGCGGGGAAAAGAATAAGAACATAGCGTGGGAAAGAGGAGAAACTTCCGGAAAGGGGCGGGATTAGGTATCCCGCCGCTAGAAACAAGGAATAGCCAAGTCTCAATTTAAAAAACGACCATACACCAAGGATTCCAAATATAATAGCCGAAGCTATTTCAAGATAGGTAGTAAATACTATCGGGAAATAATTGTAATTAAGGCTGGGAAGAACCTTGAAAAAATATCTATAAAAAACTTGCGGGAGAAGAATTAGAGTACTTGAGCGCTGCTGCCCAAAAATCGAAACATTATGAACGAATTCAAGCGGGTCCCCGGTTATCCTATATAAATAGTACATATAGGCCGCCAGGCCTAGAGGGATAAGAAGCAGAGAAACAATTTTTTTAAGGTTGACGGCAGTGATTAGTGAATACCCGCCAGCAACGCTTGAAGCGTAGCTTCTACGGGCTGGGTGATTGGTGAATGGTGACTTCTTGTAAAAATACTCGACTGCAATTGCCGGAACAAGTGCCAATGCGGTAATTCGGGTTGCGGTTGCAAAAGCTCCAAGAACTCCTGCAAAAATCCAGCTCCTTTTTCTTGCAAAGTAAAACGACCAAACGATTAAGGCCAGTGTTAAGCTCTCCGTATAAAAAGCCCCGAAATAAAAAGACGTTGGAAAAAGGATTAATAAAAGAAGAGTCATCTTTGCAATATTTTCTTTATGACGTCCTCCCCGCCTTAAAAGGCGGGGTTTCCCTAAGGAGGACGACATATCAGCGTTCAATTCATCCCCACCCTCCGGGGCGAGGTTTTCTTGAATGCTGTTATAATCAAGCCGTATAAGTTTCCACAAACCAATTAAACCTACAAGGAATGATAAGTTAGAAATAAGAAGTCCGGTAAAAGCTATCGTAATATATTCGGGATTTATCAAAGACGCGGCGATACGGGTGACAAGCGGGAAAAGGGGAAAAAAGAAATAGGTCAAAGGCTGATACCCTTGGTGGGCAATCGCCGCATAGTGCTCCCCGTCAAAATTCAGCCAAGACCAAAAATAAGGATTTTTAAGATAGTTTGACAAACCTCCTCCAAGAAAATCCTTTTGAAAAGGAAAAAGGCCAGCCGCTAAAAAAACTACTCCAAAAAGAAAGAGTCTCCAGGTGACAAAACTTCCCAAAATAAATCTCCAATTATCGCCTTTCACATTACGTATGATATATCATCTTATCATCCATGAATTATATAGCTAGCCTAGAACTTTTTTGTAAATTTCTAACGTTTCCCTGGCGGTTTTCTCCCACGAATAATTTTTAACCAATACCTTACCTTTTTCCACCAGCTGATCCCTTAGTTCCCCGTCATTAAAAACCTGGGATATTTTATCTGCTATATCCTTGGGGTTTTTAGGGTCGGCAAAAAGACATGCTGGCTCACCAATTTCAACCAAGGCCTGAGTCTTGCTTGCAACCACAGGACATTCGCTTGCAAAAGCCTCAAGTACAGGAAGCCCAAATCCTTCATAAAAAGAAGGCTGGCAATAAAGAGTCGCTAAATTATAAAGACCAACTAAATCTTCATCCGGAACAAATCCTAATCTAATGACTTCTTTATCGTCTCCGTACTTTTCAAGAAGTTTAATAAGTGGTTTATTTTCCGTGTGAGTCTCGTCAAAATCAGCCGAAGCCGCCTGCTTACCGGCTATCACAAGTGGAATTCTTACAATTTTGCAAGCTTGGATAAGTCCCAACAAATTTTTATTGTAATTAACGTCACCAACATATAATACAAAACGCTCCGGAAGACCGTAACGTTTTTGAATTTCCAATTTCCAATGGTTCGACGGGCTCACCATCCTGAGCGAAGTCGAAGGATTTCCAATCTCCAATTTCCTGAAAATTTCGCGTGGAGCCTCGTGTATTACTGATATTTTTTCTTCAGGTATTCCTAAAAATCTTATAATGTCTTTTTTCGACGTCTCCGATACCGCGATAATTGCATCTATCTTAGAGATCAGAAATTTTTGAATAATAAATCTCAATTTGCCCTTAATTCCCGGCGGATAGTGCTCAGGGTATATCAGATAAATTAGGTCGTGGATGGTAATAACAGATGGAATGGATTTGGTTAAGGGAACACTAAAAAAATAAGGGTGAAATTTTTGATAATGGACGATATCGTACTTCGTTAAATCGTTCTTGGAAGCATCGACCAAATCCAACTCAACACCGTCTAATTTTTTGAGATGTTTAACTAGCTCTTTAGTATAAAAACCTATCCCCCTCCCCACATCACCTTCCGACATGGGTCCTGTATCAATTGCTATCCTCATTTTCTTAAATATCTAATATATGCCCGCGGAAATCTTAATGCTGAAAAAAATGAAAATATTATCCCCTGAAACCCATCCAAAATTCCTTTGTGTCGAAGAAGAGTAAGAAAAAACCACCAAATTGGTTTAACTAAAACATAATTTAAAAATTGCCAAATGCTTTTTTCTAAATTCTCTTTTTTCATATCCGTAACTATCAAGTCGATGTAATAACTATTCCTCTTAAGATATCTGGAGAACGTTGGGTCGGCCATATGTATAAGATCGTTTTGAAGCCATCCCACCTTCCCGTCAACTGCCATCACCTCGTGCACACTTTTTGCTGGAAAGTGGGCTTTTCCTTTTTTAACTAATCTGATTACTCCGTCCGGGTAGACTCCCCCATAGCGCAGGTATTTGCCCAGAAAATAATTTAGCCTGGGAATAAAAAAACCGGCATATACCCCTTCTTTTCCAACTGCCCCATCTCTTTCCTCAATAAGCTTTTGGTGACGCAAAAAAAGCCTACGATTTGTTAAAGTCTCCTGGTATTTATGTATTTCCTCATCCGACATCCCAATTACCCTTCGGATTTCTTCGGCAAGACTAGGAGTTACCCTTTCGTCAGCATCCAGCTGTAGTATCCATTCACCTTGAGCCTCCTCAAGCGCCTTTTGTTTAGTTATATGAAAAATTGGCGAATGTTTGACTTTAATAACTCTCGCGCCGAAAGATTCCACAATTTCCAGAGTCTTATCCCTCGACTCCTCATCCACCACAACAATTTCGTCGGCTATCCCTTTAATCGAGGAGAGGCATTCCCCAATATTTTTCTCCTCGTTTCTCACTGCTAAAACTACAGATAATTTCGTCATGTTATCTCGATTGTATCACCATATTTGCGGCTTTTTCTCCAAGCTCAACCGCATAATTGGTCCCTCTATCCCAAGGGTAAACCTGCTGGATGTTTGTAAGAAACAAGCCTTCTATGGGAGTTTTTATTTGCGGCATTATTTTAGAGTAATTTAAAGGAACAATTGGCTGGGCAAAAGGAGCTGTAAATTTATTGGCTTCCATTACCCAATTTTGTCTAAACTCCGGGTTTATCTTTTGCAAATATGGTAAAAATAATTCAAAAAGTTCTCTCGGCTCTTTGGAATAGAAAGGATGATCCTGGGGGAGGTAGTTTCCAACATAGATAATGTGATTTCCACCGTAATATCTCTTGTCCATGAAATTGGTGTGTTCCACAACCGCCAAAAAAGGAAAATTTTCTTCACTTACATTCAACCAATATATGTCGTTTTTAAGAAACTCTCTTTTTAGAACAAGCATTAAGTTAACGGCCCCTATACCTTTAAAGGAAAGGAGTCTTTGGGAGTAAGGTTCGGGGAGATCCTGGACGATATTTGCAAAAGAGGCGTATGGAAGCGTACAGATAACTTTGTCAAATTCGAATCTTCCTTTATCCGTCAATACTTCCAGTTTAGAATCTACCTTCGTTATTTTTTCAACCCTGGTTTTGTATAAAATCCTTCCTTTATTTTGCCTAATTAATGCATCAAGCCTAGTTGCAAATTTTAAAAATCCTCCCTCGGGGTATCCCAGAGATGAGCTTCTTTTTTTAATTCTCGCCCAAAACCACGAGGCCGGAATTTGGTCTGCAAAATGGCTGAATTTTTTTTCAAAAAGTGGTCTCCATAGCATATCCCAAGTTTTCTCGCCGTTATATTTTGCCAGAAACCTCCTCGCTGTAACTTTCTCAAGAGGTTTCCAAAATGGAGTAAGTTTTAAAAAGGCTAAAACTAGACCGGTGCGAATTCTATCTAATAATGACAATTTATCAAATAGCATAAGGCTTTGGGGGGAATCCAGCTGGTAAATTGTCCCCTTAATAAAGGTCGAAGTTTTTGTCGGCAAATAAATATATTTGTGCCCAGTCTCTTTAGCCAATTTCCTAATTGCAAAGTCGGAATAAAACCAATGATGGTAATGCTTCTCCAAACTCCACTTCCACCCTTTTTTAGTAAACCCTACCGCAAGGCCCCCGGGATAGTCCTCTCCCTCAAAGACAGTAACTTCGAATCCTTGCTTGGTTAGTCTATGAGCTGCCGCCAACCCAGTGAATCCCGCACCGATTATTCCAATATTCATTTTTCTAATTAGCTACAGCCTCGAAATAAAGATATCCGTTTGTCCCGTATATCCTTTTAACAATATTTGCCTCATTCGGTATTTCCTCGTCGGTTCCTACAATTAAACTCCCGGGGTTTTGGGGTTTAATAGTGTCAAAATCTATCGGCACAAATTCGTATTTGCCAAAACTTCTGACTGTTGAAAAGCCATATTTATCTTTTGCCGTAAGCGTATGTTCCAACTGAAACTTTTGGGGTGGGTATTTTAAATAAAAAAGGAAAAGAATATAAGGCTGGTCGTAGCGATCAGTAACTATTATCTTCTGGTTCGCTTTCTCCTTAGTATAGCTTACCAACTCCTTTACCCCATACTGCGATGAGAAGGGAAACTCCTTAGCCATATGGACCCAATACATATGCTGATACCTGGCAAAACCCCAGATTATCAAGACCCCAAGCGCCAAATAACCCCATAATCGAATTTTCCTTAGATTGTTAAGCCATGAAAGGGTTGTCATAAGACCATATGCACTGATTACAGTTAATGGAATCGCCATATTTTGGGCCCTTAGGGCGTGGGGAGACTGAAAAGTCAACGCCGAAGCGGTTGGAGCCAACAAAAGCCACACTAAAATCACTCCCCAACCCTGCCTGCCGGCAGGCAGGCTTTTAGAACTCTTGGCAATTGCCAAAAGACCGACAATCAAGAAAAGTATGTCAAATAAATACATCTGCCCCGTTTCGGGAACCTTATCCCTCTCAATGGCGTCTCCCGTAAGGAAAAGGAATTCTCCCCAGAAATGCTGCGAATAGTTTTGGGCAAAGGCCAATGAGTAATTAACCACCTTGTTGTGAATGGCTTTAGGGACAAAAGCCAAATAGTCTTGGTGCTCTCCGCGCTGCTCGTTAATCCTCGAAAGAGGCCCGGGATCCGCAAAAAGGCCGACCCCTGCAACCCTTGAACCCACCTCCCCTTTCGCAATATCAAAACCCAAGGGGGCAAGTAAAATTAATGCTGCAATTCCTGAAATAATAAAGGATTTAATGTCTGGACGGATTTCTTTACGGTAAATAAGACCCAAACCAATGACTAGTAAGGGCACAACTACCCTTGCGGCGTGGTAAGTATATAGGGACAGTACAAAGCTGATAGTACATAGGGCATAGTAGTTTGGATTTTTAAGCCCTTTCAAATACAGTAAAAGACCAAGGCTAATAAAAAAAGTGGCTACATTTACTTCCCAACCGCCTCTCGAGAAGTGTATGTGCCAGGGCGAGATTGCAAGGAAAAGCGCTGCAAACTCGCCAATTTCCAATTTCCAATTTCCAATTTCCAATTTTTTATCCGGAAACAGTTCTCTACACAGAAAATAAACGACCAGAACGGTGGCAACGCCAAAGAGGGCTCCCGGAATTCGGACTGCGAGCTCACTTAGTCCTAATACTTTTACAAATGGCAAAACTAAATAGAAATAGAGACCAGGTTTGTAATCGTTGAACGACTGAAAATGGATTGGCCAGGCATTTCCATGCTCGTCTTTGCCAGTTTCGATTAGAGAGTAGGCATTATAGCCAATTGCCGCCTCATCGGCATTAAGTGCTGGATAGGAACCAAGTCTCCAAAACCGTAAAAAAGAGGCTAACAGCAATATTAAAAACAGTAGTAACTTTCTTTTTCTTAACATCTATTTGACCAACAATAAACCCAAAAGACCCAGAAGGGATCCTACAATCTTCCAAATAATTCTCTTTCTTTCATTAAGAAAAAGAATCGCAAAAATCACAGTTACGACAACACCTATGGAATTTAAAGAAATTACTTGTGATGAATTTTCCGTAATCTGCAATGCATAGAAAAACAAAATTATAGACGCTGCATAGAATAAACTTAAGGTCGCCATTCTAACAAATCTTTCCTTCACTAGAAAAACTTTCATGTTTTTAATCCTGCCAGAGTAAAATGCTAGAATCGACAATGCTGGAAGGACAAATCCAAGGAATGAGTACGGGAAAACGTCAAAGTGTCTAAGGAGAAATCTGTCGTTGACAACGGCAAATCCGTAAAACATTGCAGCCAAAAGAGCATAAATTTCTTTAAAGGAGAATTTAATTTTCTTTGTTTCCAAAGATACAATAACTGCAGCAGAAAGAATAAGCAACGTACCTATCCATTGTGAAACCGTAAGAGTTTCCTTCATTAGAAGCGAAAAAGCCAATACTGCAATAATTGCCCTGGAACTAAAGATGACAGAAAATTTTGATGCCTCGGTTTTTTTTAATGCTTTAAACACAAAAATGTTACCAAGTGCGTAAAGAACTATCATTAATAAAAAGTTCAATATTAAGGGCTTGAAATCAGGGTACTTCATTGAGGTAAATAAATAGCCGAAAATCCCTATCATTAGTCCCGTTAACAGTTGAGAGAAAGAAGCATAAGCCACCGGGTCACTGCCCTTTTCCGTGACCAGTATTCTTTGCAGCAATACCGAGACAGAATAACAAATAACGCTCAAAATAATTAGTATTTGCCAAGTCACCATTATTTAGCCTCCATTATCAAAAACGCCAGCGAACCGTCGGGCCTAAGGACCTCTTCAAGAATTCTATAATCTACTAAAACACGATCTTTTGGGGCAACCACCTCATCGGCGACTACTACTGTGCCACTAGGAAATTTAAACGGCCAACTCAAGAACTGAAAGCTTAAGTTTTTATACTCGCTTACCAACCCGACGTCGCCGACGCTGCTGGGCTCATAAACCGCACTTTCCCAAAACTCTCGCGAGTCCTCCTTCCAATAGAAAAGGAAATAAATAAAAGGCTGGGCGTAAGACTGCTGAAAAACTATTTCTCGCGAGTCCAAACCTGACTCCTTTAAATATTCAACTGCCTCTCTATACCCATATTCCCAGTATTTGGCTGAGTGCGTTGGGAGGTGCACAAAGTAAGAATCCAGATAGTACAAATAGTTCAGAAAATATAATGCCACAAATGCCAAAACGGCTATTTTTATTAAAGTGCCCTTGAACAATTTCTCAAAAAAGCCATAAAGCGCCAAAGAAGAAACAACAATTAGCGGGATAACCATTTGAATACTCCTTACCCCATGAACAGGATCCCTTGACAATATTGAAGGTATGGGTGCAAGTACCAGCCAAAGAAGAATAAATAAGAAATATTTATTCTTGATGTTTCGGACAAACTTAACAAGCCCCGCCAAAATTAAAATGGAATCGGCCAATAAAAACATCCCCATATTTGGCGGGCTATGTCGGGGGTTATTCCAATCGCCCTCAAAGAATAGAAACCTTCCCGAAAAATGATTAAACCACTTTCCCGCAATCACCCTTGCCCAGTTCAGAGTCTCCGTATGAAAAGCCAAAGTAGTGATACCCCCGGCTTGTTCATTTCCTTGTTCTAATATTTTCTGAATATCTTCTTGAGGTCTTGAATAAGAAAATACGCTTACCACGGACAATCTCCCTGCCTGGCCGGCATAAATGCTGACCAAAATTGGCAAACTAAGAATCAAACCTACCCCAAAAGACCCAAGAAGAATCTTTTTATCGAATCCTATTAATTCTTTGAAAAAAAGAATCCCCAGAATAGCAACCACAACTGCCGTTGACAGTTTTGCCCCCTGATAGCTAATGAGTGTGAGGCCAAAAAATATCGCTGAGACCAAAAGAAATTTACTTTTTTCTAGCGATTTTAAGAAAAAGTAAATACCGACCAAGGTTAAAGCTAGTGCCAGGTTGGGAACCCAGGCGCCCCTGGAAAATTGAATAAGCCAGGGATTAATTGCCGCCAAAAACCCTGCATATAAAGCAGTCCTCTCAAAATTCTTATACTTTGCCTTTTCAAAAATTATCCTTGCGATAAGAAATACAAAATAAACAATTATTACCCCAAAAATGGCGTTAGGGAACCTGACGCTAAATTCATTTAACCCTAAAATAGCAATTAGAGGAGCGGCCAGATAAACGTAAAGGCCGGGAGTATAGTCTCCAAAAGATTTAAATATTATGGGGAAGCTAGTTCCCCAAAAATCCTTTCCTGTTTTTAATATGGAGTAGGCGTTATATCCTAGAGCCGCCTCGTCGGCAGTTAAATGCGGAGGTATCGTCCCCAACTTCCACAGTCTAAGAAATGCCGCCAAAAAAAGAATAAACAGCAGAATCGTATTAACGTTAATGAATCGTTTCATAACATCCTCTAATTTTCTAAAATTTCAAACGCGGGTTCACCATTTAAGAACTTTATTGTTTCAAGCTTATTCCACCCCTCCGGGTAATTACCGGGACTCGTTATTAATAGACATTTAATAGTTGATAATTGACCTGCCTGCGTAGGCAGGCAATTTACGGTTCCGCCGCTCTCCAATACAAAATCGTCTCCTCGGTGGGTGGGAACATCCCACTCATTTACGAAATAAAATTTATCGAATCTGTCAACCCAATACCAACCGGATTGGTAGAATCGTATCAGATTTGGGTCTTGTGTATATTTTGCTGGATCCCAAGGCCAAAAGAACAAAAAGAATTCGTGGGGTTCTCCGTATTTTTTTGTGACTATTATTTTGTCGTACTTTTGGTAATTATCCCTAGCATATTCGACCACTTGCTTATATCCATATTGCCAACTCCATGAATAATCGCGTCGATAACTGCTGAAGTACACCCTGAGATAGCTTCCGGCAAAGATAGTCAAGACTATCAAATAGATTACATAAAGAGGCAAGCTGGAGTTTAATTTAAGTTTTTCTTTTAACCACTTAGCTGCTACCGAAAAACCCATGGCGGTTAATATCATCGGCAAAGGAAGCATCGCGGTTGCCCTTACGACCGCATTTGCCTCGGTGGTTATTGAAGCGGGAATAGGAGAAACCAAAAGCCATGCGAGTAAGAATCTGTAATCCTTCTCACCCTTAACCGCTTTTCTAAGAGTCGAATAAAGGCCCAAATAAAAAAATACTAAACCCGCAGGATATAGAAGCCCTTTACCCGGAACACTAAACTGATACTGGGTACCCCCTTCGGTAAAAAGAAACTTGGGGGAAAAGTAGTCAACATAGTTTCCTGCAAATTGGCTTATAAAGTATGTTGGCTTGTTGTAGACAAGTCTATTAAGGGCATCTGGTAATTTTGACTGCTGCCTTAGCTCAATTATTTTGGATATCGCGCCCTCATTTATTATAAATGTAAATCTTGAGCGTGCAGTTGCCTCGGGTTTAGAAAGTAGAAAGGGCAGAGGAACAAAAAAAACAAGTAGGATTGCAACGGATAATAGTTTAGTTCTTGGGTACTTCTGAAATATCTCCCATATCGATTTTTTGTAAATCAAAAATCCCGCAATAAGAAGTACCGGGGCAACAATCCTTGTTGTGTGATAAGAATACAGCGTAAGTCCCAAGAAGAATAAGGACAAAGGAAGAAGGTAAGCATTTTTGTGCCTATTAAAAAACGCGGCTAAGGATGCCGAAAGAAAAAATACCGACAAATTCGACTGGACGACAAATCTCGACAGAAAAAGCCCCCACGGCTCAATTGCAACTAAAATGGCGCCCAGAAGTGATATTTTTTTTGATTTAGTCAGTCCCCAACAAAGCCAGTAGGCTGCAACTGCCGTCAATGCTCCCAATATTGCGTGCGGGAGTCTAATTGAAAACTCGTTGAGGCCAAAAGCTGCAATAAAGGGAATAGTTAAGTACAAATTTAAGGGTAAAGGGTAGTCGCCGTAGGCCCTAAAATTGGAAAGGGGCAAAAGATTCCCCCATTCGTCCCTACCCGTTTTTAAAATGGAATAGGCGTTATAGCCGTGGGAAACCTCATCCCAATTAAGGGCAGGAGGGGAATATGAAAGAGAAAGGAGCCTAAGTGCGGCCGCCAAGAAAAAAACCGCAAAAAGAAGTCTGTACTTGCGAAACAAACCCAAACCCTTCTTTAAAATAGCTCTCATACCAAAATTATAGCTTCGTAAGCCTAAAAAGTCGAAGCGGGCTTGCACAGGGGGCTAATATTGCGCGTAGCTCGGCATTTCTGGGCAGGGTTTGTCTTATAACCCAGAAAAATCACTTCCCCAAGTGGGTCTTTAATTTCAATCACTTTTGTTAAAAAGTGTTCTTCCGCCTGTTGGGTAGAAATGGCAAGGTTGTCCCCAACCAAAACTTGATTTCTATAAATATCTTTCTCCCAAACAATACTGCGGGTTTCTATGTTCGCAAACTTAAAATTCTGGTCGAATGGGGGGTTATCGTAATAGTTCTCTCTAATTGTCGCATCTACTGAATTCTGAAATTCCTCGGGTGGAATCTTCAGAAAAAACGCCAGCTCGATGTAGGGAATGGGCAACCTAGCTCTATCTACAACAAAATGCGAGTCGGGATTACTACGGATAAATTCGGTAAGTTCTACATACCCATATGCAAAGTACTTTGCCTTTTCAATGGGAAAAAGTACAAAATAAGACCGCCAAAAAAGTATTAAGGAAAAGAAAAAGATGACTGTCGTCAGAATTATATAAAAGCCTCTATTGATGAATCTACTACTAAATAATTTTACCGAGACTATTTTATCCAAACCTAAAGCAATAAAAAAGAAAATGGGAAGAAGAACAGGCATTGCTCTATGTACGGGAAAGGGGTCCTTGGTGAGTGAGGCGGTAATTGGTGAAGAAAGAGCCAGAAGTAAAATATACTTTGAACGATCGCTTACTCTCTGCCTCCATACTATATAAATTCCAATAAGATATGGTATAAGCATCCATTGATAAAAACGTGGGATGCCTGGTAGATCATAGTAATCGACTAAAAACAGAGACCTGGGAGAGAAATAATTCACAAACTGTGACGCGAACTCCCTGACAAAGGAAAGAGAAGTGGCCAAAAAAGCGGGCAAAAAATCCCTCAATTTTACGGACTGCATTATAATATTTGAAAATCCCGTTTCTCCCCCTTTAGGTAAAAATGAAGGTGTAAATAATAAGTACAAATGCGGAAGCTGGGTAAAAATTAAAACTACTATGGCATAAAATAAATTTCTTCTGTTAGCTTTAGCCAGAAGTTGCTTTCTAAAAAACAGAAAGTAAAAAAACAGTACAAAAGGAACCGTAAACCTCTGCGAATATGCCGCGTAAGTTGAGAGTGAAAGCACGAAAGATGCCGGGATAAACCACTTTGGTTTCTTTACAGACAACCAGAGAAGGAAACTTCCCAAAGAAAAGACTGTAAATGCCAATGATATCTCATCCCCGACCCTCCCCCGAAATACAACTACGGGTGTGATCGCGAAAAATAAACTTCCTAAAGTTGAAATCCTCAGACTTTTTAAAAAGGCGTATATTATGAATATTAAAACAAATCCAGAAAAAGCCGAGACAAACCTCACAGAAAAAATAGTTAAACCCCATATCTTGATTGGCAAAGTTGCTAAATATATAAAAAGAGGTGGGTTGTATGAGCCGTACATACGAAAAACCAAAGGAAAGGCTTTTCCATACTCGTCCCTGCCGGTCTCTAAAATTGAATACGCCGAATACCCCTCCAAAGCTTCGTCAACATAAAAACCAGGTGGAATTACATTTAATTTATAAAAGAATATAAAAATCCCAATAATTAGAAGGAGGGATAAAAATATTATTTGCTTAAAAGAAATTTTCTGCATTTAGGATTTAGTACTTAAAAAGTTCTGTATTACAACTAGAAAATAAAGGAGGATAAAAACTAAAGTTGTTGCAATCTTTACTCCCGAATTTTTATTTTTCAACACCAAAGATTTTGCGTATTCAACTCCTAAAACCCCACAGGCCGCAATGAAGGGGAAGATAATAAATGGCTCGATATTAGGAGGAAAGTTCCCAACAACTAAAAATATTAGTGGTAAAACAAATCCCAGAGCTATTATGTTTAAGTTTTTTCGAAAATTAATTCCGAAAAACCCGATAAGAAAAAGGGGTAAAAGTATGTACGGAAATTTTTCCAACTCGGTAATCCCCACTCTCTCATTGGGGTGGTTTGCGAAAAAGTATAAATTGGGATCAAGAACCTCTCCCAAATTGTGTTGAAGTCGAAAAAAAGCTAAGGTCTCTGGTCTTTCTTCTAGCCAATGGGCGGCAGGGATCCAAATGGTTCGTGTTCCAATTGTTATTTTTACAGGAGGGTATAATTTAAGTCTTTGTATCTGCAAGACTTCCTGTTGTTTATCCAGCTTGGTAATATTTGTAAGATTAAAACCTTTTAGGCTAAAAAGGAAAAGTACTAGATAACAAATAATTAAGAGCTTATTCAGTTTTGAATTTTTTAAAGAAACCAGTATTAAGTACGTCGATAAAATAACGATAGTCCCTACAATAAAATTCAGAGTAAATATTCGCCAAATCCAAAGATTGCCAAAAACAACAAGAAGGAAGAGGAAATATTTTACCGCGGGTGCCTTAAAAGTCTTTTCTCTAAAGTTCATTGGCATCTACCAAAACATATGCGCCTTCACCGTTAAGGTAATTAAAACTTGCGATGGGTTTTGTTTGGACGGGAAACTCTTCTTTTCGTCCTACCACTAATAGATTTCTATCCTTAAGATCATTTATTACAATGTCTCCGAAAGTAAATTTAGCTAAAGAATATTCGTTTAATTGGTCCAAATATTTTATTCCTAATTTTTCATATCTTAACCAGACGTGAGACGCATCCTGAACCTCGCTTGGGTCAAGGCGCATATAAAACTGAACCCAAATATTGGGAACCGAAAGGGTTCTACTTAATACCACTCCCTCGTAGTTACCCTCAATACTATTTATAGTAGCCATTATGTCCTTCATGCCATATTGCATAGCTTTCGAGGCCCTGGGTGGGGCATGATACCGGTAATCCTCCAAGAAACCGGCCAGAGAACCAAGTAAAATAATCAAAACACCCCAAAGAAATGCCCTAGCAAGGGCATTACCATACCCACTTTTCAGCTTTTCATAAAGATATACTGCCCCCCACGCCGATATTACCTGCAGAGCCGGAATCATTACCGCGGCGCGGTTTGCGGCAAAACCGGGGCCTTTGGTAAGGGCAGCGGGGATGGGCGCAACCAAAATCCAAAGAAGTAAAAGTCCCATTTTGCTAAACCCTTCCTTTTTGGCAAAAGAAAAAATGGCAGCTAAGACAAAGATTGCCTCAAAAAGATAAAGTACTCCCCTTCCCGGAATCATTCCATAACTCCATTCTCCCGCTCCCTCACTAAATAGAAACGATGTTGAAAAATATGAAAGGTAGTTTTTACTGAATGTCTCAAAAACATAACTTACTTTATTGGAAAATATTCGAGCATAAAAATCAGGCAAACCCTGAAGTGTGGCCTCATATCGCCTATCGGAAACTGCGGCCCATTTGTCGGTCGGGCTAAAAATCGTAATGTCCAAACCCCTTTTAGCCCCGCCCGTAAACATGGTATAGATAGCTAACGCAAAGAAAGCGCCGAATATAAGTAGCCCCCATTTATATTTGGACAATATTGCTCCTTGTACATTTCCTCCCATTTGTTTTAATTCCTTTAGGTAACTCCAAACAAGAACAAGGATAAGCACTGGCGTAAAAAATCTTGCGGAATGGTAAGAAAACAAATTTAGGCCGAAGCTAGTGGCAGCCAAAACCATAAAACGCGGGCGACTGATACCTTTTACAAAAGCCCAGACTCCCAAGGGAATAAAAAAGGTCGTCAAATTGGCTTCAAACGCTCCCCTGGATAGACCTATGTGCCAGGGTGAGACCGCCAAAAAAAGAGCTGATAAAAGGCCGAGCTCCCTCCTTTTGGTTATTTTGGAAACCATAAGGAAAGTGGTAAGAACCGCAAATGAACCTAAAATCGCATTGGGAAACCGCACGCTAAATTCATTTAGTTCGAATAAATAAACTGAAGGGATTGCTAAATATGAATAAAGTGGCATTTTAAAGTCCCCGAAAGAGCGCAAAACCAAGGGAAAGGATTTACCCCACTGATCCTTACCGGTTAGAAGTAAGGAATACGCGTCGTATCCCAGGCCCGCTTCGTCCTGGGTGAAACCCACGGGAAAGGAGGAAATGCCAACAGCCCGCAAAAGAAGGGCCCCGATAAAGATAATAATCAAAAGCACTAAGTATTTTCTCATTGGCTTTTTGAGTAGATGTAAAAAAGCGGCGTATGTTCTGGAGAATATATAATCTCTAATAACTTAAGTTCGGGGTTATCGAAAATGTAAGGGTTAGTTACGTCTTTTTCAGTGGATGCAACGATTAAATTTCCTTCTTTTGCCAAAGTCTCTATGGGTTTAACTAGCTCTCCAAAATAATATTTTTCTCCTAACTTAAATCCGTTAAAACCAGGGTAAACGCCTTCGATGTGTTTATCGTCCTCAAAAGTTTCCTGAAAAAGTTTCATATCATATCCATACCAAAATAAAAATCTGGTCAGCATGGGTTCGTAGGTGTTGTTTAAAAAGACCCTTTCATACCTTCCCTCATTTGCCCTAACAAAACTCCCTACCTCCCTAAATCCATACTGCCAAGCTCGCCAGCTTTCTTTGGGCCAAATCACGAAAAAGCCGTGGAAAAATCGCGACACTTCATAAAGCATCAAAAGGATAAATACCCCCAGCAATAACTTTCCTTTAAGTTTACCGGAGTAACCAAGGATTGAGCCAAAACCCAATGCTGAAAAGATAGTCAAAGGAGGCAGCATGAGTATGAGCCTTGAGGCATGTGTACCGCCACCTTCGGTTAGAACCGATGGAATTGGGGCAAGAATTAACCATATGCCAATAACTTGGAGTATTCTCTTTTTTTCCTCAGATAGTCTCGAATGGGTAGAAGCCCACTCCCAAAGTGCCATAAGAATGAGTACTAGATCGAAGTAGTAAAAAACTCCAAAACCTTTAACTGATTGCCTCGGGTTGGGGTCCCCTTCAGAGAAAAGAAAACTCGGTGAGAAGGCCTTGAGGTAATTTTGAAAAACTCTATCTGTAACTACGGTCGCTTTATTATTAAAAATTCTCGAAAGAGTTGTGTTTGAGAATTTGCGCCTGGCCTCAACCTCAAGAATAACATCCCTCTTGGGAGCAACTGTGATATAAGAGAATCTCTGGGTTACCCTACCTTTCATCGACTGTACGATATAGGGCGAAAGAATTATAAATGGGACAATGGCCAAAAACGCAAGTCTTTTTACCCCGTATGCAAATATCTTCTTTCTATAAATGGTAGTCAGAAGAAGCACAAAAAGAGGAACGAAAAGCGAGGCTATCGCATAGGTATAAATTCCAAGAGCAAATAAAACTGCAGAAAATATCAGAAATTTAAATTCCTTCACCCCTTTAACAAAATAGAGCGTTCCCAAAATAATAAAGGGGAGAAGTATCCCCGCGTCGTTCGCCTGCCTTGAATAAAGAAGGTGCCAGGGAGAAATTGCCAAAAATACTGCGGCAACTGCCGCCACCCTCCTGTCAAAAAATTCTTTTACCAAAAAATACAAAGCAATAATTGACGCAAAGCCCATAATCACCGACGGGGTCCTTACCCCCCACTCATTTAGTCCTAATATCTTAATAAAAGGTGCGTCCAAATAAAGCTGCATAGGAAGTCTGTATTCAGAGAAACTGTGGAATAAAACAGGCAGCCTATTTCCGAAATAATCTCTACCTGTTTGGGCTATTGAACTCGCCTGAAGACCAACGTCTATCTCGTCACCAAATAATGAAACGGGGACTTTATCAATCTGCCAGAATCGCAAAAATATCGCTGCCAAAAAAATAAGCGCCGCAAAAATCAGTGGAGATTTTTTTAGAATTTGTCTCATACCCAATTATCGAGCCAGCCAGATAACATTACAAGCATCCAGATAGCTCCCGCATTATTTTCTTTCCCCTCTTGATGTGTTTTCCAAACATCTTCGATTTTTCTTCTGTCCACATAAAAATGAAGTTTTGAGTTTCCAAGCATGGAGTAGGCAAACTCTTTTAAATCGCCTTTTAGCCAATTTTTTAAAGGTATCCCAAAACCTTTCTTCGGTCTTTTGGCAACTAACGGCAGTTTATTTTCTAAGAGTTTCCTAAGCTGAAGTTTCGTTTTGAAAAGACTTATGTGAGGCTTTCGGGTTGAAAATGCCCAGGCAAGCACATTGTTATCAAGATAGGGAACCCTAACCTCAAGACTATTGAGCATCGAAGCACGGTCGGTTTTGACCAAGAAATCATCCCGCAAATAAGTATAAAAATCGACAACTTGACCCACTCGTCTTTTATCAAACTTATCTAAATTCGGTACCATTTTTGACAAAAATGACATATCGGGTTTTTCAAATAAGTTGTTCTCCCCAATAAAAAATGTCCTCATCCAATAAAGCTGTCTTTCCAAATCGCCAAACTTCATACCTTTAAGAACTATTTTCGCAAGATGCTTCTTGGGATAGTCTTTGAAGGATGTTGGAAATAAGTTGACGACAGATTCAGGCAACCCCTCAAGAAGACCTGAAAGAAGGGGATTCGGTAAAAATTTAAGTAAATTAGCATAAAGGTGAGCCTGGTGAGTCGGATATCCCCCAAAGAGCTCATCACCTCCATCGCCCGATAAGGCAACTGTCACATATTGCCTTGCCAGCTTACTCACTTTATAAGTCGGAAAGAGTGACGCATCAGCCAGCGGTTCGTCCAGTTTTGGAATTATTGCCTCATAAATATCGACAACGTCTTTTGGGCTAAATTCTTGACTGTAGTGCTCTGTCCCTATTTTTCTGGCAACACTATGCGCGTATTTTGCTTCATCAAACCCTTCTTCTTTAAAACCTATCGAGAAGGATTTGAGTTTTTTAAATTTAGTTACATAGTAAGCTATTAAACTTGAATCGAGTCCCCCGCTCAAAAAAACGCCAACGGGAACGTCGGAAACGAGTTGGCTTTTAACAGCCGTCTCTAAAAGTTTGTCGATATTTTCACCTCTATCTTCTGCGCTAGAATTAAGCTCAAAATACTTAGTAACTTTCAATCCAGATTTTTTGAAGCTCAAGGTGTGTCCGGGGAGCAACTTCTTAATTCCGGAAAACATGGCTTGGTCTCCCGGAAGAAAACCCAAATAACCATACATGGCAAGTGCTCTACTATCTATTTTCTTTTTATATAAAGGGTGGGAAAGTATTACTTTCGGCTCAGAACCAAATATCAAAAGGTTTGAGGTTACATAATAATAAAGAGGCTTTACCCCAACTCTGTCGCGCCCGAGAAAAATCTTATGCCCCCTCTCGTCCCAAAGGGCGAAGGCAAACATGCCGTTTAATTTGGGGACAAAATCTTCACCGTATTCTTCATATCCGTGTACCAAAACCTCGGTATCAGTTTGGGTTTTAAATTTATGTCCCCTTTTCTCAAGTTCCTCTCGAAGCGACTTATAATTGTAAATTTCTCCGTTATAAATAACGACGATACTCCCGTCTTCATTTTTAATCGGCTGGTCTCCGGAAGTTAAATCAATAATTCGAAGTCTACGAATTCCAAGTGCGGCAACATTGTCTCGGCTTTTGTACTCACCTGTCGAGTCCGGTCCCCGATATATAATCTTTTTCGTCATTTCGCCGATGACCGAAGGACTCGTTCTTCCTGAAAAATCAACGTACCCGGCGATCCCACACATATGTAGATTATCTCAATATTTAGTAGAATATACTACTTATAAGCTATGAAAAAGAAATATCTAAAAATTTTTCTCTTAGCCTCACCATTCTACCTCAAGGGAAGAAGCGCCGATAAGCTGCACCACCTGGTCGTAGCCAGAATGATGGAGGGAATCCTTAAAGAAAACACCAAATTAGATTCTGATGTAATGATGGCAGGGGCGCTACTTCACGACATAGGCTATGCCAAAATTCCAAAGCAGAAAATTGGGAGTTTCTGGGCAAAAAAGGTAAAAAAAGACCATATGAGGATTGGAGCAGGGCTTGCACGAAATATCTTAGGTAAGATCAATTTTCCTCAAGGAAAAATAGACAGGGTTTGCGAAATCATCGCAACTCACGATAATCCAGAATTGGGCCTACCGATATACTCTTATGAGGCGAGGGTTCTAAAAGAAGCAGACATTCTTTGGATGACGACCGAAGAAGCATTCTGGCTGGATATTGGCAGAAGGCAAATTCAACCAGAGGAGTGGCTCTCTACCTTAGAAAAAAGATTCAGCAAAGATCCTCAGTATAAGCCCTATATTAAAACAAATTTTGGCAAGAGCCGCGTCAGGAATTTTCTAAGGCAAACGCGAAAGAAACTAAGGGGATAGTTATAAAACTTCCTTGCTTTCTTAATTTCCTTGTGGCCTCCTGTTAATTTTCGTTGATGGTCTTTACTAAATAAAATGCGGGCTCACCGCTAGGAGCATAAATTATTTTCTCAAGCTTAAGCTTGGGGTCACCCGAAAACTCTGATGGATAAAGTCGATTAGAAGGAAATATAAATAATGTATTTAAATCCCCTCGTTCAGTCGGCCAGTCCACACTTCTAAACTCAAATCTTCCTACTTTTTCGGGTCTTAAAAACTCAGGGTTTTTATAATAATCGCCCCCAACCAAAGACCCAGCAACAGCTTGATATTCGGAAATTGGTACTACTTGGTTAAATAACAGGTGAATATAACTTTCTGTATTGATGTCATCTATGACTACACGCAGAGTCTCCGGCTGGCTTTTAATGAATTTGCTTAATTCACTATACCCATAATCCCAGTCTCGCCATCTAGCAATAGGGTTGAAATTTAGTAATTGAAAAAAATAAAATAACAAGAAGTATGAAAGAACAAAAAGAGAGGCAAGAATTACAAATCCTTTCATCTTTTTACTCCACACCAAAAGTTGTTCAAAACCCACGGCAGTTAGAATCGTTAGGGGTAAAAATAAAAGTATTGCTCTATATGTATGAAATGGGTCCGCCGTTAAGGCGGCAGGAATGGGAGTGAGGAAAATCCATAATAATAAATTTTTACTTTCTTTAAGTTTAGTTTTAATAAACTTCCAAACGCCAAATATCAAAAGTGGCAATTGCCAAAGATAAAAGACACTGAATCCCTCCACTATTCTTTGGGGATTATAGTCGCTTTGGAAAAATAAATTATTCGGCGAAAAGTAGTGAAGGTATAAAGACAGAAGCTCTTTTGGTGCCAAATAAAGCTTCTGCCAATCACCTAACTTGTCGTAATATCCTGGGGGTGAATTCTCCCTCGAAAGGATACTCACTGCAATTGCTCTATGGTAGCTTGCCGGATAGGCCGTGATAGTCAAGATTGGTAAATACATAATAAGAGAAAGTATTAATCCATAAACCCACAATTTCCACTTTCGCCACCATAACTTTTGACTTAATATTGAGACGACAATAAACAAAGGGGCTACAATTCTGGGCGCTTGATAGCTGTACATAGAACCAACGAAAAAGGCGAGGCTCAAGAAGAAAAACTTTGCTTTGTTCGTTCCACAAAACTTAAGCCAAAGATATACCCCCATAGCAAAAGCAAGGAGTGATAAATTTCCTTCAAACGCCCCCCTGCTATAAAAAATAGCCCACGGAGATATTGCAACTAATATTGCCGAAATAATTGCAATTTTCTCTGATTTAAACAGTTCTTTGACTACAAAAAAAGTGACTAAAATAAGAAGTATCCCTGAAATAGCCGAAAGTGCTCTTGTTGCAAAGACTGTTGGTCCTAATATCAAAAAAATAGGAAGTGATAGATAGACATAAGCCGGTAGAAAGAATACTTCGAAAGACCTAAATATAATCGGAAACTTCTGTCCATATTCATCTGCACCGGTTTGCAAAATTGACCAGGTGTTAAATCCCAATGCAGCTTCGTCTCGGAAAAAGCCCATTCCATTATCCCCTAATTTGTAAAATCGCAAAAAAGCGCCAAAAAGAATAGTTCCGATAAGTATCAATAATATTTTCTTTCTCACTTTAATATTCCTTTAACATAAAAAGTGCCAAATGCCGCAATTTCTAATAATGAAAAGGTGAGAAATAGAATCATCCACTTTTTTTGCCATGCAAAAACCTGTTTTAATCCTAGAGCCATCAGAACGACAAACGGTATCGCTAGAGGTATAGTTTGCTCAAAGCTTCTCCACTGGAAAACAAATACTGCCAAAATAGCCACTCCGCTATAAATAATCAGAAAGTTTTTGTATTTTTTGAGATGGGGACTCGTAAAACCTATGATAAATAGTACGAATTGAAAAAAGAAAAATTTTTGACGTTCCTCAACCCCAACCCTCTCTCTAGGGTGACCTGCAAAAAAATAATTTCCAATATCCAAGTTTTCCATTACAACTGACAGCCGTTTATTTACTACCTCAACCGGCCAATTTAGAAAATAGGTGTTTAATCTAGAAGGTTCAACTTTTCCTCTCTCCCATGTAACTGTGTTTCTTGCCTGCTGTACTTCACTTCTTAAGTCAAGCTTAAACATATTTGTGGGGACGGGATGTGCCCAAAACCACGGGGTAATAAGTATCGTTACAATAATCCAAATTAACATTCTTTACTATGATACGATAGACTTACAATCAAAGAAAGAAAACCTAATGAAACTATCGATAATAATCCCTGTATACAATGAGGAGAAAACGATCAGGAAGGTACTTAATAAAGTACTTGAGCAAACTTTTGTTCAAGATGTAATAGTTGTCGATGACGGCTCCAAGGATAAAACTGCAGATGTATTGAGGAAGATAGAATATCAGAACTCAAAAGTTAAAATAATAATTCACCCAAAAAATCTCGGCAAAGGTGCTGCTGTCCGTAGTGGAATTTCTAAAGTAACTGGTGATTACGTACTGATTCAGGACGCAGATTTAGAATACGATCCTTCCGATTATAAAAACTTAATAAGTCAGGCTTCTTACAAGAAGGCTATATACGGCTCAAGACTTCTGACCAAAAACCCACATGCATATCACCGTACATACTTAGGAAATGTTCTTATTACTAACTTTTGCAATATTCTTTTTGGAACCAAACTCACGGATTCCTACACGTGTTATAAACTTCTACCAACAAAAATAGCAAGAGCTTTAAATCTTTATTCAAACGGTTTCGAAATCGAAGCAGAGATTACAGGAAAACTAGGCAAAAGAAAAATTCCAATAATCGAGGTTCCGATTTCGTTTAAGCCTAGGAGTTACGAAGAGGGAAAGAAGATAAAAGCCCAAGACGCGTTAAAGGGGTTTTTAATGTTCCTTAAAATAAAATTAGGAGATTAAAACTCTTTGATGTTTTTTATTTCGTAAGTTGGTTTTCCTTGGGATTCGAAATAGGTACGCACCTGAAGTTCAGCCAAAAATCCCATGAGCATAAATTGCACTCCCAAAAAGCCCAAGAAAATGGCTATCAGAAAAACCGGATTCCTATGCACAAAAACTCCAAGGAAAAGCTTTTGATAAGCGGTCAAGATTAAGGCCAAAGCCCCGAGCGCCATACTCCCTAATCCGAATGATCCAAAAACATATGCCGGCTTGGTTCCATAAGAACTAATAAATTTCACTGTAATAATATCAATTAACGTTTTTACTATTCGGTTAAATCCGTATTTTGACTGCCCCGACACTCTGGGTCTATGCTTTACCACAATCTCTCCAATTTTTGCCCCTTTGAGGTAAATGAGTACGGGTAGAATACGGTGAAGTTCCCCATAGAGTGGCAAATCTTTCAAAAAAGACCTTTTGACTACCCTCGCAGAACAACCCACATCGTGGTAGGGATATGAGAATACTAAATTAATAACTTTATTGGCCGCACTTGAATAAAATCTTCTTGCTCTTGAGAATTTTTTTTCTTTGCGCCAACCAAAGACCGCGTCATACCCTTCATTCATCTTCTCTAAAAATCTAGGAATATCGAAGGGATCATTTTGTAAATCTGCGTCCAAAAAAGAAATCAAATTGCCATCAGAGTTTTCAATTCCCGCGGCAACAGCCGCCGTCTGGCCAAAGTTCCTGAGAAGTGTGGCCACTTTGACAGAAACTTTTCCACTTTTCTTTCTAATTGCTCTGTTTACTTCCTCGGCGGATGAATCGGAACTCCCGTCATTTACATAAACTATCTCCGAGGAGATAGATAAACCCTCTAACACTTCCACAAGCTCTTCGTGAAGTTTAGATAAATTGCTCTCCTCATTAAAAAAAGGAACCACCACCGAAAGATCAATTTCGCTCATGTATATTTTCTAATGTTAGCACGCACGATTCTAATTTTCCTCTTTTGCAAAGGCGTAAAATGCAGGTTCGCCGGAGGGGTATTGAATAGTTTTAACCAGTTTTAATCCTTCTGGAGTCTTTTGGGGTTCCATCACCAAATTCCATTTAATTTCTCTAGAGGAGGCTATATACAAAATGCCATTGTCCAAATAATCTCCAAGGCCGCCCAGTCCGACTTTTCCATCGACCTGCCCAAAGTAAAATTTATCAAAGTGAGGCATCTCCCCGAATCCGGAAACATTCTCTTTTTCCATGCCCTTCTGCCAATCAGCAGGACTGGCGGGGTAATAGGCCGCAAAAAATATCCGCGGGTCGTCGTTGGCGTTTGTAAGGATTATCTTCTTGTACTGCCCTTGTTTGTCCCTCAAGGTGTCGACAATTTCCTTATACCCCGCATGCCAGGAACGTTCGGAATACCAAATGTTATGCATCCAATAGTTATGCTTGTAAAACACAAAACTAACCAAATACAAAAGTGCGAGACTCGTTGCCAATATAATCCTTTTTTTGCTTCTTAGACTATCGAGTGCTTCGACGAGGCCATAGGACATTAATAAAACCAGGGGTGGCAAAATTATAATCAGTCTTGTGGCATGAGTTCCCCCGTCTCTGGTGATTGCCGCCGGAAAAATTCCTGCAAGAATCCAAAACAAAATTAATAACTTAACCTTTCTGTCTTTAAATTTGGTAAAAAACAAAACGATACCTAATAAAAGCGCCATTACCTCAAACCTATAAAACTGCCCCACCCCTTCTATGGAGTGCCTCAGATTGGGATCCCCTTTCAAAAATAAGAAGTCGAAGGATAAAGAAGAAATATAATTATTGATAACTTTTGATCCCCAAAAGCTAAATTTATTGTGCACCAGCCTTGTTAAAACTTTCGAGGTAATACCCCCACCGTAGACATTTCGTATCTTAGCGTCCTGAAGAATCGAATAATCTACTTCGGTTTTGGTGGTGGGGTCGGTGAATACACTTAAATACTCTGCACGCTTAATGGCTCCTGAGAAGGTCGTTGCGTAGACAAGAGGAAGCCCAATGACAATTCCTGCCACGGCCGCCTTTACAAGTTGGGATCTTTCAATTTTAAGAATTTGTTTCTTCCAAAGGATAAACAATAAAATCATAAGAAGGGGCGTAAATAGCTTTGCGGTGTTATAAATCCACGGGGTAAGGACCAATAATAATACCGATAACCACAAAAACTGCGGTTTCTCTAAAGACTTAAAGAAAAAATAAAGACCAAAAAGTAAAAACGCAAGAAGCATAGTTACCTCAAATGCCCCGCGGCTATACTGTATATGCCAGGGGGAAAGGGCAAGAAGTATGCTCGCCACAGTTGCCAATTTCCAATTTCCAATTTCCAATACCAAAAGGTAGAGGGCTAGCACACCCAACGCGCCAAAGAGGACTGCCGGAAGTCTAACCCCCCACGGGGTTATCCCAAAGGCGGCAACTGTTGGAACAGAAGAATAGATGTAAAGCGGAGTACGGTAATCGGCATAGGATTGAAAATGTAT
>Ga0154736_17_pt1 | contig 70986 bp, 69 predicted proteins | sample Rifle2008BG16ft_FD_105744 | JGI IMG/M metagenome (GOLD analysis project Ga0154736, IMG submission 105744) | Candidatus Woesebacteria bacterium RBG_16_42_24
TTTTTGAGTTCTTTGACTCTTTGAGATAAATCTTTTTTTATTTGCTCAAAAACATCGGTGTGTTTTGAGGGGTCAGTAATGAAATGCTTTGCAGGATACAATATGAAATTTCCATTTTCCAGTTTCCGATTTCCAATTTCAACACCTGTGACCGTATTTATAATTCTTACTTTTTTAATTTCATCTGTCCCAAACTCTATCCTTACCCCTTCGTCCATATAGGCAGGGTAGACGTCGATTGTGTCGCCACGTACCCTGAATGTACCCCTATGGAACCCGAAATCTCCCCTGTCGTACTGCAGATCAACCAATCTATCTATTATTTGTTTTCTTTCTACTTTCATTCCTTCTGTAAATTCAAATACAAAATTGCCGTATTCCCGTGGAGAACCGATGTTATAAATACAGGAAACAGAAGCTACAACAATGGTATCTTTCCTCGTGAGTAGGTTGGTTGTTGCGCCAAGGCGGAGCTTATCGATTAGCTCATTTATAGCCGAATCCTTCTCTATATATGTATCTGTGGAAGGAATGTACGCCTCCGGTTGATAGAAGTCATAGTAAGAAACGAAGTAGCTTACAGCGTTTTGGGGAAAGAAGTCCCGCAGTTCCTGATAAAGCTGGGCCGCCAAGGTTTTGTTGTGGGAAATGATTAGAGTTGGACGTTGCAGCCTCTCGATCACATTGGCCACAGTAAAAGTTTTTCCCGATCCTGTTACACCAAGAAGAACCTGGTAAAGCTCTCCCTTGGAAACGCCTTTTGCAAGCTTCTCGATGGCTAGCTGTTGTTCTGGAATGGGCTTGTAATTAGACTTAAGTTTAAATTTCATGCACTAACAGCGAAATTATAACACTGAAGAAGGCTGGCTTGGGTCTAACCTAGTGGAAATCTCGTGTAGCGCGAACCGTGTTCGTCGGCTAAGTCATTTAATAACTGAGCTACATCACTATTTGTTGAGTATTGTAAAACATCAATAATTCTGTGAAGTGTTTGAGGCCCAAGCCTCTGGTCAAGCGTAACGGAGTCTAAAGATCCATGCTCTAAGGATAATTGTCCAAGGTAATAAACAGCCAAAATCTGTTGCCGTCTTTTAAATTCCGTGAATGATCTGTTTACTTGAATAGAAACAGTATCATGTCGAGCAAACGGATCCTTATTTTTACCCGCCAAGCGGGTCAAAACGATTGGCGGGTTTGGTCGTCTAATATGAGAAGGATAGTAAGGATGGTCTAGGGATTCTACTTCCCAAACAAGAGTTGGTGCGTTTTCGAAGAATTTAGTAACCAGCAAATTATGTAGATGAAGAAAATTCTCTGTAATCTTCTTATCTACAACCGTTCCGTCAGTAGCCTCTATACGTGAACCCATTTAACCTCTGAATAATGCCAATACTATATCCGAGCTTCTTTAAAGTCAAGGCTGTATTAAAATAATATTGTTTATCATTTTATCTCTTGACCCTTCGACTTTGCTCAGGGTCGCGTACTATTTGTAGTTTGTGATAGAAAGTGGTACTTGACAGCTTCGGGTTTTGTTCGTATTCTAAATTCATGGCTCCGATTATATATAAACGACAAGGTCAAATTCTGGACTTCATAAGGCAGCATATACAAACAACTGGTAGCGCACCCACCCTAAAGCAAATAGCTGAAGCGATTGGAGTATCTTCTTTGGCTACGGTTCATGAACACTTGGCAGCTCTTGAGCAAAAAGGTTTAATTAAAAGGAAGCAGGGGAAAGTGCGAGCAATTGAGCTTTCCCAAGATACTAAGGATTTTGACGGTGAAAGCCTTGAGGCTCCCATTTTGGGCTTTATTGCGGCTGGTGCACCAATTGAAGCCTACACCGACCCTAACGCCACACTTTCTATTCCCTCGACTTTTATAAGTCAGCAAAAAAGGGTCTACGTCCTCCAGGTTCGCGGCGAATCTATGATAGAGGAGCAAATACGAGACGGGGATTTCGTAATAGTCGAGCAGGTGGAGAGCGCAAATAACGGAGACATTGTCGTTGCTCTTCTTGATAACGGTATGGCCACGCTAAAAAGGTTCTTCAAGGAAGCTACCAGAATACGCCTAGAGCCCGCTAACGCCAAGATGAGCCCCATATTCGTCAAAAACGTAAGAATACAGGGAAAAGTAGTGGGGCTAATTAGGCGTTACGACAGGAACTAGTTTTTTCTCCTTTTAAGGTGGATCCAGATATATAATCCAACGGCTATCACTCCAAGCCCGATAATTACAAACTGAAATTTCCTGAAGACGGGTTCAATTGATAACCAATTCTCTCCCAGTTTTAATCCGACGTAGGCTAGAATGCCAGACCAGAAAAATGAACCAATAAATGTCAGTAGCGCAAAAAGGGGAAGATTCATCTTGGCAATACCCGCGGGAAGAGATATGAAAGTCCTTACAATTGGTAGCAGTCTTGAGCCAAAGGTTATTCCTTGGCCGTATTTTGCAAACCACTCTTTAGACTTATCAAATTCCTCTTCCCTAATTAGTAGCCATTTGCCCCATTTTCTAATGACTACTCTAACCCACTCTTCCCCTTTGACATAGCCGAGATAGTAGGCAAGAAGCGAGCCTATAAGGTTTCCTAAAGCCCCTATAAATACTACACTCCAGAATGGTACTACTCCCCTTCCGGCCAAAAATCCGCCAAAGGGCATTGTTATCTCGGAGGGAATAGGGATTAATGCGGATTCAGCGGTCATAAGTACAAAAATCGCACTAAGACCGTATGTTTCAATAAAAGTTGTTAGCGTTTGTACAATAGTGGTTGTTATTTCTTCCATATGGACGAGAGTAAATTCCTTCCTGTCATTGTATTGGGAACCGGTATCTCTAGTAAAGATAGAACCGTGGGAGCGACATCCGCCAGTATCCCGCTTGTGAGCATCGTTGGATTTCCCAGAAAAGGTTTTCCCACGGCAATAAAAGGAACAGGATTTGCAGAATGCTCGGTGTCTACGCCACCGGAATGCAGATTTATCATTTCTTCGGCGTTACCATGATCTGCGGTAATTAGAAGTATCCCGGAGTTGGCAGAAATAAAGCTTTCCAGATGCCCTAGGCACGCATCTACTGCTTCACAGGCTGCTATTGCGGGTTTGATATTTCCAGTGTGTCCTACCATGTCAGCGTTTGGGTAGTTTATCAAAATTAACGAGTATTCGTGTCTTACTCTCATGTAATTAAGTACCGAATCGGTTAGTGTTTTGGCCGACATTTCCGGCTTTAAATCATAGGTTTTTACTTTTGGAGAAGGAATAATCATATTTTCCTCCCCGGGAAATGTATGCTCTCTTAGCCCATTAAAGTAAAATGTGACAAATCTCTCTTTTTCCGATTCTGTAGCTCTTAATTGTAGAAGTCCTTGATTCGAAACTACTCTACCCAGCGGCATTTCTATGACTTCTGGAGGAAAAGCTACTTTAGCTCCAGCTCCTACCAATGAATTGGCATAGAGCGTCATTGTTACAAAATAGAGGTTTTCTAAAGATTTACCTCTTTCAAAAAGTGGGCGGGAAATGTCTTCTTTTATTGGAGTATGACGACCCAGGTATTCTACTTGGTAAGGATCAAATTCAGTTACCTCGTTGGCCTTTGAAAAGTCTTTCAGCAAAAATGCTTTTGAAAGTTGCCTCGGCCTATCTATTCTAAAGTTGAAAAATACTACCGAATCTCCGTCTTTAATAAGAGCAAGTGGCTGTCCTTTTTCGTCAGATATAATTGATGGGGCTATGAATTCGTCCGTAGCACTTTCCTGATACGAAAGCTCAATTGCCTCTTCCGGCGTTTTGACTATTTGTCCCATGCCTTTTGTCAAAGCCACATAGGCTTTTTGAGTGCGTTCCCATCGATAATCCCTGTCCATCGCCCAATATCTCCCCATTACGGAGGCTATTTTTCCAGCGCCCTCTCTTTTAAGAATATTTTTAATCTGGTTAATATAAATTTTTGCGGAAGTTGGAGCAGAATCTCTACCATCGGTAAACAAATGTAAAAAAAAATTTGAAAAATTTTGCCTCTTCGCAAGCTGAATAAGAGCAAATAAATGTTCCATGTTAGAGTGAACACCACCGGCTCCGATCAGTCCCATAAAATGGAGGTTAGAAGAGTTTTTCTTTGCGTGCTCAAAAGCCCCAAGAAGCGTTTTGTTTGCAAAGAAACCTCCCTCGGCTATAGACATATTGATTCTGACCAAGTCCTGGTAGACAATTCTGCCTGCTCCAAGATTCAGATGACCCGTTTCTGTATTACCCGCATCTCCTTTAGGCAGTCCCACTGCTTCGCCTGAAGCAGATAGCTGAGTATGAGGATAAGATGCCCAAAAGCGGCTAAAATTTGGAGTTCTTGCTTGGTTTATTGCATTGCCCGCTCCGGCTGGTGCTATTCCCCAACCGTCCAGTATGGCTAAAACTACGAATCGCGGCGGGTCCGGATTCATGGCGTATTGGAAGAGAGTTCGTGCTCTATCGCGAGTAGTCGGTTGTATTTGGCTACCCTTTCACCCCTTGAGGGAGCGCCGAATTTTACATAATCGGCTCCAACGCCCACTCCGAAATCTGCAATCAACCAGTCGTTGGTTTCACCAGATCTATGAGAAACTATTACTTTCCAATTTGCATCTCTTGCCTGCTTAATAACTTTAAGCGTCTCGGTTATTGTTCCTATCTGATTTGGTTTAACCAATATTCCATTACACGCTTTTTCTTTTATAGCCCTCTCCACCCTATTAGGATTCGTAACCAAAAGGTCGTCTCCAACTATTGTCACCTGATCTCCAAATATCTCGTGGATCTTTTTCCAGCCCGACCACGCATCCTCGTAAAACGGGTCCTCAAGGTTTGCCAGCCTATATTGGTTATTAATCCCTTTATAAAATTCAATAAGCTGCTCTTCGTTTAGTGGAGAGGATTTATCACGTATGACATACTCGCCGTTTTTATAGAAAGAGTTGGCTGCCACATCTAAACCAAAGAATATATCACGGCCTATTATGTACTTCGTTGCTCTAATTGAGTCGACCATGAGCTCAAAAGCGTCTGCGTTAGTAAAAAGATTTGGAGCGTAGCCCCCTTCGTCTCCAACTGAATGAATTGCTCCGCGCTTTTCCAAGTCATCTCCAATCGCTAGATAAATTTCAGCTCCAATCATCAGCCCTTCGGAAAAAGATTTTGAGGAAGCCGGACTTACATGAAATTCTTGAAAGTCTAAGTTTCCGGCTCCGTGAAGTCCTCCGTTTACCATGTTGAAAAGTGGCGTAGGTATATGGACTATGGGGTTTACGCCTACTCCTTTTGCAAGATACTCAATCCACCTGTATGGTGGAATACTTTGCGCAAGAGCTCCGACTTTTGTTACTGCCATTGATACTGCTAGAATTGCATTTGCTCCGTATTTTGACTTATTTTCAGTTCCGTCTATTTCTATCAACTTGGCGTCAATTTCATAAAGATGTATAGGGTCAAGGCCAGAAACTCCCGGACCCAAAATGTCATTGACATTCTTTACTGCCGTTAATACCCCTTTTCCTCTATACCGGGTATTTTTAATGTCTCTTAACTCTAACGCCTCGTGTGTTCCAGTTGATGTACCTGCAGGAACCGACGCGACAGAAATCATCCCATTGGTTAACTGGCAGGCTGCTTCAACCGTAGGTATTCCTCTTGAATCAAGGATTTCTCTTGCCCATATTTTCGAGATAGTTGCCATTATTTCCTGCCCAATTTTTTCTCTGCGTTATGAATTAGAAGTCTGGCGCGCTCTATAGAATCGGGATTTACAGAAATACTGGTTATTCCGTAACTAACCAGTTTTTCAACTAAATCGTCATACTGCGAAGGTGCCTGTCCGCAAATTGAGGACGTAATTCCATGCCTATGACATGATTTTATAACCCGCTCAAGGGCCCATAGAACGGCCGGTGTTCTCTCGTCAAAAGCTGAAGCAACCTCTGCGTTATCCCGATCTGTTCCTAAAATAAGCATAGTTAAGTCATTTGAACCAATGGATATTCCGTCTATTCCTACTTTAGCAAAGTCATCAAATTGGATAATGTTTACAGGAAGCTCAACCATCATCCAAAACTTAAAACTCGGGGATTCAAGTAATCCCTCTGATGCAACAATCCTTTTTACTTTTGAGAGTTCCTCAGGTGAGCGTACGAAAGGAATCATAAGCCATAGGTTCTTGTGTTTTTCTCTAACCTTTTTAATAGCGGCAAGCTCAAGTCCAAAAACCTCCGGGTTTGATATGTAGCGAAATGCTCCACGGTACCCTAACATTGGATTTGATTCTTCCGGTTCCCATGCTTCTCCTCCGGGAAGAGATCTATATTCGTTAGTTTTAAAATCTGTTGCCCGATATACAACAGGTCGTGGGTTAAAAGCATCACAAAAGGTGGTCAAATGACTCGCCAGCTTATTAATAAACTCTCCTTGGGTTTTATGTTTTATCGCTTCTTTTGGGTGAATCCCAATGTCTGCTATCATAAACTCGGCCCTAAGAAGCCCCACCCCTTCTACGTTCATTTTGGCAATCTCTTTTGCGCGTTCAGGTTCAGCAAGATTCACATATACTCGTGTTGCAGTTCTCAATTTCTTAGAAGATTTTTGCGGAGCAATCTTAACTTCGGTTTTTGAAACTGCACTGCCCATAAACACCATTCCTTTCTTTCCGTCAACCGTAACAACCTGGTCGTCTTTGAGTGTTGAGGTTGCTTTTTTTGTTCCTACAACACAGGGTATTCCCAATTCCCTTGAAACAATAGCCGCATGAGATGTCTGCCCTCCTTCGTCGGTGATAATCGCCGCTGCCTTTTTCATCGCAGGGACAAAATCAGGTGAGGTCATTATGGATACTAATACGTCTCCTCGGCCGACTTTGCCTATTTCTTTGGGAGTTTTGGCGATTCTAACGGGGCCGGTGCCAATACCAGGACTAGCCCCGCTACCAGTGAGAATTGGTGCCTCGGCTATCTTATATTCCCCTTTATCTCCTTTTAATATCTCGCCGGCCTTTTTGATAGTTGTTATTGGTCTAGTTTGAACGATATATATTTTCCCTTTTTCCTTAGCCCATTCAACGTCCTGCGGAAAGTAATAATGTTTTTGGAGTTTCGCTCCTATTTTTGCAACGGCTATAATTTCTTTATCGCTAATTTTTTGTAAATGTTTTATTCTCTCTGAAACTCCAGTTTCTATGGTTGCTCCTTTGACCCGAATGAGCTGTATTGATTGGTCAACTACCTGCTTTGAAAGAACGTCAAACGTATCTTTTTGAACAACGTAATGATCAGGAACAACTGTCCCTTGAACAATCAGCTCTCCCAATCCCCAAATTGCCTCAATAACAATTCTGTCTTTCTCATTAGTCACTGGATCTTGAGTAAACATAACTCCCGAAACCTCCGACTGGATCATTTTTTGTACTATTACGGAAATTTTGACTTTTTGGTATGGTATTTTATTTTGTTCTCGATAAAAAATTGCCCGGGCAGTAAAGAGTGAAGCCCAACACTCACGGGTATAAGTTAAGAGGTTAGCCTCTCCCTTAACATTCAAAAAGGTCGCTTGTTGCCCTGCAAATGAGGCATTTGGAAGATCCTCGGCTGTAGCTGAAGAGCGAACTGCTACGAGAGCATTTCTAAAAATCCCCGATAGTTTTTTGTAAGAGCGCACAATTTCGGTGCCAACTGCTTCGGGTATTTCAGAAGTTTTTATCTTCTTTTGTATTTTTAAGGCTGCGCTTTCAAGTTCCTGTGTATTGGCAACATTTGTAATCTTAATAATTTTCGCAATACCATCTACGATTTTGTTATGCTCCATAAAAACATCATATGCCGGAACCGTGATGGCAAATCCATTTGGAACAGGAAAACCTGCCTTTACCATTTCTCCTAAATTGGCGCCTTTGCCACCAACGAGTGGTAAATCTTCTTTGTCTATATCTTTGAAGAAAACGGTTAAGGGTTTGGCAGGCATTCTTATTATGTTCGCAGATATTTCATCACTTCGCAAGCTCGTTTTTGAAGTAATCGACCCAGGGAATCGGGGAGGGATCAATGCCGTAGAGCATTGCAAGATAAAAGCTGATATACGAACCGAGAACCAAAAGTTCATAAACCTGATCAATCTTCGTCTGTCCTTTAATTTTTAAAACGTCACACGCAACACCATTTTTTTCAGTAACATCTATTGTTATTGGATACCTCTTTTTAATCTCTGTAGGATAAAGCTCTGAATCTAAGAAAAGAAAATGTATAAAACTTTTAGCGCTAGCCGGATTTCTTAAACCTTCTAATAAGTGATGATTGAGCTCAGGAATATCAAAGAAAAGAGCAAATGCTTTAGAATTTTCGTTCAGCTGGTTCTTAAAGGCATGCGCAATTCCTACTAAATGTGAGCTCGCTATAAGAACTGGAATTTTGTCCTTAAGCTTGGCAGCGTAGAGTTTCGCTAAGTTATCTTTTATAGGAGTTCTAGCTCCAAATGCCGAAACCGCACTTTCCATATCTTTAACTATTTTTTCAATATCCACGTTGCTAACCTGTGTAAAACCCAGCTTGTTGAGCAACGCTAAATTGGCCGTTATTGAGTAGCCTAATGCCATTCTAGGCTGCCCCGAAGGGTTTTGTTTGGCTTCAAATATATAAGAATTGATATTGTTTTCTTTAGCTAACTCGGCCAACTTTCCGCCGGTTGCTACGATAAAAACCCGGGCTCCTTTAGACATAGCGTCATGGGCCGCCGAAACCGTTTCCGCTGTATTTCCTGAATACGAAGATAAAATAACGAGAGTGTCGTCTTTTACATAATAAGGTAAGCTGTAGTCCGTTACGACTTCGATTGGCGCGAGATTAGACGATGATAACAGTGAATGGAGTATTCTCCCAGCAAGTGCGGAGCCTCCCATCCCAGAAACCACGATATGAGATACGCTACGATACTCATCGGGGAGAGCAATTGCAATTTCTGATACTTCTTGCCAAGCTTGTGCGACTTGCTTGGGTAGGGCTTCAATCGAACCTAAAACATTCCCTTTATCAAGTTCTGCTATTTTTGACAGATCATCAAGGTTATCCATTTGGGGTAGAAATCAGCTCCTTCACAAAAGATATTCCATCCTCAAGAAGTTTCCCAGCTTTTTTCTCATCCTTACTTTCAGCAAAGACCCTAAATTCAGGAGCATTAGCGCTTGATCTAAAAAGAATCCACGTATTTTCGTCCACCCATATTTTGAGTCCATCAAGCTCTTCTACTCTTACACCTTTGAAATTCTTTTTTGCTTCGGATAGGATTTTATCCTTTAGTTCCCACTTATAATCGATCTTAGTTCTAAACATATAAAACTTGGGGAGTGTAGCCACAAGCTCTGAAAACTTACCCCCAAATTCGAATAAAAGATTCAGCAACTTCATAGTCATAGTTCCTCCGTCTCGCGTGTACATTATTTCAGCAGAGATTCCGCCACCGTTTGACTCAAACCCAAATACCGCCCCTACTTCTTTCATCTTGCCCACAACAAACGGGGAGCCAACTTTGGTTCTAATAACTTTTTTGCCTAAAGTATCGACAACGGATGAAGCGCTAATAGTTGTAACTACTGTATCTCCCGGGGCTTTTTTGGCAATTAAAGAGCATGAGTATTCCCCGGGGACAAATTCTCCCTTTTCGTTAACGAAAACCACTCTATCACCGTCGCCGTCAAAGGCTATTCCAAAATGTACGCCCTCTTTCTTAACAGTTTCTTTGAGTGTCTCGATCGCTGCTTTGTCATCGGTATCGGTGTCTCTTGCTATAAAAGGTTCTTGCGGGTCGCAATTGACCTCGATTACATTAAGACCCAGTCTTCGAAGTAAAGCCGGCATAACGACAGACTGAGAACCATTGGCGCAGTCAAGGCCTACACTCCAGCTCGGGAAGGGACCTACGGCTAAATTAAATAACATGTCGGAATAAAGCTCTTGGGCTCTTGACTCTATTTTTACATTCACGGGAATGCTATCGGGTTTTCCTTTCCCCTTAATCTGGTAATAAATGGACTCTATCTCTTTCTGATCATCAACGGAAACTTCCTCGTCGTGGGCGTAAAATTTTACCCCATTTAGTTCTGGGGCTATATGGCTACCTGTAATCATTATCCCTGCAACAACCGGCGTGTTGATAATGAGCCAGTTCATAGAAGGAATGGGCGTAACTCCTTCGTCAAAAAGCTCAACGCCACCCGTTGAAAGTCCTGTTAGAAGTTCGTTTCTTATTCTGGGGCTCGACTCTCTGGGGTCCATACCTATAGCGATAGGCCCCAGACTTTCATGCCGCCTTAAGAATTCTATGAAAGTTCTGCCTATATCAAAACAAAACTGTTTTGTAAAAAGGGTGTCTGCAGATCCTCTTATTCCGCTCGTGCCAAAAAGGGATTTTTCTACCACAGCTTATTCTAGTTCGGTGGCAATTAGAAGGTCAAGGGAAGAAACGAGACTTTCTTTTGAAGTTTTTACGCTAACGTCTATCTCGGCTAACTTATTAATCAATCTGCTAAGTTTTTTTTGAGTAAACTTTTCCGACTGACTCTCAAGTTTCAACATTCTCCATTCGGGGTAACCCAAGAAAACCCCGTCTATTTTAAGTAGGTATAGATCGCGAAGAAAGCGGGAAAGAAGATGCAGAATCAATTCTTCAGGTTGGCTACTTGCGATCTGGTGAAATAAATTCAATGCGTTTTTTACATTTCCTGGATAAAAAGAATCCAGAAATTTATAAATCAGATTGGGGAGCTTAAATTCTTCCAACGACGCGGTGTCCGGAAGAGCGCTTATTAGTGTTTTGGAGATAAACCCTGATTGAAAAAGTATTATGTTTCCTTCCCTCCGCGAGAGCAACATCTCAAGTTCTTTTTTTTTCAATCTTCCGGCGTTATCGATTAACAAGACACTTTCTCCAAAAAGACCTCGATTAAGGGCTACGTCACTTATTGAGGAGGAAGCATCAAGTGAAATTTTCTGTATGTCGATACCTTTCTCTCGGGCTTGAGCAATTAAGACCGCAAGCCTCTTTCTTGAAGCAACTTCATTGTCGCCGTTTACGACAAAAACCTTCATTTAAGACTCCTAAAGTATTGTGCGACCAATACTTCCAATTTACGGTGAAAGTTTCTCGGTCCACGTCGGATATGCGGCGCTAAAGCGCCTGAAAAATTTCTGGGAATATGTGTGATTTCATGAAGAATAACTTTATCCTTCTCTACTTCGGGAAGTTTATCATATTTCTCTGAAATTACTTCGACTATATATGCCGCTTCAACTTGAAGTACACCTTGCCAAATTTTTCCCAGTCCCCAAATTCTGGCTATTGCGTGAGTCTTTGCATTAAACGACCGAAGGCAAAAAACTCTAGTGGGTTTTACCCAGGAGATATCAAGCGAAGTTACAAGGTGAGAAAGTCTTTTTTTTACGTCAGGAGCTACTTCCCAAACAATACCCCTGCCCCTTTTATGATTCTTTATATACTTCTGCACCTTCTTTTACCTCCGAATCGACTTTTAGACCAACAATTTCTCCTTTTTTGGCTGATTCCTTCTTTTCGTGTTCGACCTGCATGGACGAAACAGTTTGGGTGAAAAGGTCCTCCCCTCCCCTAGAAAATTTAATTTTATCTCCCACTGCAAGATCTCCTGAAAGTTCTAAAACCGCAACCCCAATTTTATCGTAATAATGTGTTATTTTACCTACTTTATAATCTGCCAAATTCTTCACCCCCCTCCACTAAAAACGTGACATAATGCTATGGCCAAAGCGTCCGCTTCGTTGTCAAAGTGAGTTTTCTTTTTAACTTTACTCCTTATTTTAGCACCTAAGTGGCCTCGTAGCGCCTGCTGCATCTTTTTTTTGTCAGCGCGTCCATCTCCGGCCACTACTTTTTTTATAGTACCTGGCGCATATTCTGAAACTTTTACCTTTGATTTGGCGGCAGCCAAAAGTATCACGCCTTGAGCTTGCCCCACGCTTATTGCTGTTTTGGCGTTTGTGGCAAAAAATATTTTCTCCATAGCCATAACGTCGGGTGAGAATTTTCGAAGCAACCCAAGCATTTCCTTATAAATATGGCTAAGTCTTTTTCCTGTAACACCATTTTTCTCGGTTTCAATAAGTCCCCAATCAATAACCTCAAATCCCTTTTTTTCTTTTTTAATGAGTCCGAAACCAGTTGTGGCTGTACCTGGATCTATACCCAAAACAAGCATAGAGTTATTATACACCCCAACTGCCTACTTCTTTCCCTTCTTTTGGAAGAAAGATAAATAAACTATCTCAAGAACCCCAAGTGTATTAATAACCAATAAACCGAAAAACCAATATTTCTGGTTATTCCTTGCACTTCTCCAAAGAGCGATGCCTTTCCAAAATAAAGTCCAAACAAGGGCGATTACGACCAGAATTTTTGGCAAACCCGATATTGGGCCAAGAAGTAGCTCTTTATACATAAACTTATCACCCCCAATTAATATTACATAAAAAGAGCAGGGCGGGTCTAGAGTCGTAGGATTTTTGTGTTGAAGAGGCGAGGTGCCTCCCATCCTTCGATTCTAATTCTGACCCGCCCTGTGCGCTCCTTTACCAGGGGATGCAGACTTGCCGCTTGCTTGGCTACTGCTCTTTACCCCCTGGTTCGGCCAGTTGGTATTCACCCGCGGAGAGTTTCCTTGGGTCTGGCCTAAGCCAACGGAAGGATTCGAACCTCCAACCCTCCAGGCTATGAACCTGGCGCTCTGCCATTGAGCTACGTTGGCGCAAACCATGCGCGGTGAGGGATTCGAACCCCCGTACTCCGGCACTCCCTGCCGATGCTCTACCACTGAGCTAACCGCGCGACAGAACTGATATTTTATTTTGGGCTTGTAAAAAAGTCAAGCTAGAATGTTACGAAGTAGTTTATGGAGGCACCCGCTTTCAATTCCGTAATCCAACTTTGATAAGCTGATGAGAGCTTAGTCTGAGCCAGTTGATTTTTAATGTCATCCGCAACGTCCTCGAGCTTGGTCCCATCCTCATAAAGATCGCCATTTTTCTCGAAATAGTCCTTTACTTCCTCGTCAGATACTACAATTTTATCGGAAAGGATTTTCTCAACCGTCTTTTGAATTTTTATTTGTTCTAGCAAGTCCTTTTTCGACTGGTTTTGTAAAGAAAGTGCTTCATCGAGGGTCATCCCCTGCTCACTAACAATTTGCTCAAGCCTCGAAAGCTCCGAGTCGATTTCACTTTGTGAAACTTCCACTCCCTTTTTCTTTGCTTCCTGAAAGATTAATGATTTGACTACCAGATTGTCTAAAGTTTGACTCCCTCCCTGTTTTTCGAGTTCTTTTACTACCGTTAAACGACTGATGGGCATTCCATTAACTAATGCCGCAACAAATAGCCCTTTACCCAAGTACCCCAATGAGATGGCAGCAATAAGAGCTGCAATTAGAATGATTTTCTTTCTATTGAAAGATTTTAATTTCGAAAGAAGTTTTATTCGTAATTGCTTAATCTTCATTTTGTTTTTTTCTTCTTAAGGGCTTGGGTGTAGAGATTTTCTACCTCTTCCCAATTTACCACATTCCACCAAGCGTCGATATATTCGGCGCGTCTATTCTGATAGCGAAGATAGTATGCGTGCTCCCAAACGTCAAGAGCTAAAATGGGGGAAAGGCCCAAAGAAAGAGGAGAGTCCTGGTTAACGGTATCCACAACCTCGAGCTTCCTGCCGTGAACGACAAGCCACACCCAACCACTCCCAAATCTTCCCATAGCGGTTGCGCTAAATTCTTCCTGAAATGTTTTAAAGTCTCTAAAGTTTTTTTTGATTAAGGACATTAGTGAATGGGATGGAGCTTTTGCCGGCTTCGGTGCCATTAACTTCCAGAACAGTGAGTGGTTTAAGTGCCCACCACCTTGATTTCTAACTCGGGTTTGGAGTTCGGCGGGAATTTTTTTTAGACTCCCGATAAGGTCAAAGATATCCGTGTCCAAAAGCTCATCTCTCCCTTTTAAAGCGTCGTTCAGGTTTTGAACATAAGCAGCGTGGTGTTTAGTGTGATGAATACGCATGGTTTCCGTATCGATAAAGGGTTCAAGTGCTGCGTAGTCGTAAGGAAGAGGAGGAAGAGTAAACATTATTAATTCTCGTTTATGACATCCTCCGCATTTTTTGTCTTTAACTTGACAACCACGGGTCTAGCAAGAAGGGCCCCTAAAGAACCTATTTTATATCCTACACTTGCGATAAATCCCATGAGGAGTAGGTGGGCAAGGGTATTCGAGGTCTTGTTTAATATGTCAGCCGGTACGAGCTCGAGCATTGGCGCTTGGCCGGATGCCTTAAGTGCGTCACGCGCTTCCGGTGGAGCGTCGCTTCCAATTAAGCTTGAGGCATCCAACGAAATTGCCGGAAAATTAAAAAGCGCAAACGGCTTTGATTTCCCCGAAAAAACGCTGTAGACAGAAAATGCCGCTAAAACAATAATCACAATCCCGAGGATAATAAGGGCAAACCCGCTCACTCTTTCTGTCATAACTTATATTACACAAAATTAGAGTTTTTCAAAAGTACTCTTAAGGCCCCGATGGATGAATCCTCACCGTGGCCACTATAAACCTTGGTCTCGCTCGGGAGTTTTAGAATTTTTCTCAAACTATTTAAGAGATTGTCTTTTTCGGAATATCTAAAGTCGTACCTACCGATACTTCCATCCGAAAATACTAAGTCTCCGACAAACACCAATGATCCCTTCATAGAGTAAAGGCTTACACTCCCAGGTGTGTGCCCGGGCGTAGCAAGGACTGAAAAAAAACTATTCCCAATCTTAATCTTGTCTCCATTTTTAAGATATTTAGTTATTATCGGCGGCAAGTCCTCTCCAACGCCCGTAGCAAGTTTTGAAGAACTTATCATTCTAGCCAGTAAAAATTCGTCCCTTTTATTCATAAGAAATGGAATGTCTAAAGCAAGCATAAGGTGGGTCGCCGCCAAAATATGGTCAAAATGTCCGTGGGTTGCGACAATTGCCAGAGGTTTTAATTCCCTTCTTCCTATTTCCTGCAAAATAAAATCGGGTGCGTCTCCCGGATCAATTATTATTGCCCCGCGGCTGCCCTTATCGAAGGCAAGATAACAGTTCGATTGCAAAGGGCCCAAAGTAAGAGTTATTACGGTCAAACCCATTTAATCAACAGTGATTATTTTAGCTTTTGTTACTCGTTCTTCACGAACTTCAATTGCTACTACTTCGATGAGCAGTTTTTTGGGTAAATTCGAATTTAATAAAGAAAAATACTCGGCTGTCCTTTTTATTCTTTGAAGTTTCCAGGGAGTAACGGCCTCCTCGGGTTTCCCAAATTTTTCACTCCAACGAGTTTTAACCTCAATAAAGACTAAGACTCCGTCTTTAAGGGCTACTATATCGATTTCGCCAAACCGGCAGCGAAACTTTGTGGTGAGTATTTTATAACCACGCTCATAAAGAAACTTTTTCGCGAATTTCTCACCTTTATCCCCAAAATATCTTGTCGGGAATTTTGCTCTCGCAGACATTTCACTTGGAGACCTTCGTCGAACCTCTGGTGTAGATCTTCTCAATCTCCCTTGGAGATTTTTCCCTTAGATAGAAAAGTTTTGCCCGTCTTACACCGGAAGTACCTTTTTTTATGATTTCAATCTTTTCTATGGTTGGAGCCTCTAACGGAAATATTTTTTCGATGCCGACCTTAGCTTCACCAATTCTTCTGACGCAAAAACTATGGTTTCCGGCATCCCCCCTAATTGAAATTACTAATCCTTCGAAACTTGTGCTTCTTTGTTTCTGCCCTTCATTGATTCTCTGATTGACTCGAATTTTATCGCCAACGCCAAATTCTACTTCTTTATGCTTAATTATTAGTGCCATAGGCGCCTATTCTACACGAGATGGCTCGCCGACATCAAGGACATTCGAGATTTGTTTGGCTAAAGTTTCATCCCAGGATATCTTAAAGGGGAGCGTCAGTTTATGAGCGTTTCCAGCGAAAACTAGTACAACTTCGTGTTCTCCCTGAGATGCCACCAGAAGCTTTTTCAAATCCCTTAACTTACTTAGGGAAATGTTCTTTGGCACTTTAATAAAAACTTGTTTTGTCCCTTCCCCAATAGTCTCAAGCGTATCAATTGCTTCAGCAATTAGAGAAGGATTATCCTCACGGCTGTCAACCTTACCGGTTACTAGAACGGGTTTGTAATCAACCCAGTAATTTCTGGTTTTATCGAATATCCTTGGAAAAACGACAACTTCTATAGAACCCGTGTCGTCCTCAACCCGAACAAAAGCCATCTCCTGCGAGGTTCTTTTTGTAACTATTATTCTCACGTCAGAGACAACTCCGGCGACGCGTACGGTTTCACCAAAGGTTTGATTAGGAGAAATTTCGAAAATCTTGTGGGTTACTTCGTGAGACAAAGGTCCGATAAGTTCCCCGACGGGTCGGGCCGAAAGGGAAAAACCTAAAAGTTGTCTCTCGAGTGCCTGAAGCTCTTCGTCCGAAAACTCAGCTACGTTACCGAGAAGTCCCTTCACCTCAATTTTTTTGACAGCATTTTCTTCCCTTACATTAAATAAATCTTGCTGCCCGGATAGGCGCGCTGGCTTTGTAGTTTTTCCTCTAACTTCATCCAAAACCGAAAGAAGCGCTGCCCGGTTACCAAAAGCCTCAAGCCCACCAACCTTTATTAAGCTTTCTAATACTTTTTTATTCACCCGCCGCGCGTCGACTCTACCGCAAAAGTCTGCCAGAGACGAAAAGGGCCTTTCCTTACGTGCGGAGAGAATTGCCTCTATTGCAGCAACGCCCACATTTTTAATTGCCGATAGACCAAACCTAATGCCTCTTTTGGTTAAAGATTGCCTGTCAGAAGTTATACTAAAACCTACATTGCTTTCATTGATATCAGGTGGTAAAACTTTTATTCTCATTCTTCGGCATTCGGATATGGCTGCTGAAATCTTCTCGCTATCTTGGCTTTCGGCAGTTAAAAGAGCGTTCATGTATTCGACCGGAAAATTTGCTTTCATGAAAGCTGTTTGATATGCAACCATTCCATAGCTCGCTGCATGTGCTTTATTAAATCCGTATCCTGAAAATGGCTCTATCAATTTGAATAGCTCTTCTGCTCTTTCCCTCTTCATACCCTTTCTTACGGCTCCATTGATAAATTTCTCCTGTTGTTTCTTCATCTCGGCTGGAATTTTCTTTCCTACCGCTTTTCTAAATTTGTCTGCCTCCTCCCAAGTGTAACCTGAAATTTTTATGGCGGTCATAAACACGTCATCCTGATAAACGATGAGTCCATACGATTTCCCTAAATACTCTTTCATTCTCGGGTCGAAAAAAATTACTTTCTTGGGATTATTTTTACGCTCAATATATTCAGGAATGACCGCCATTGGGCCAGGTCTATATAGAGCAACCATGACCATCAGATCTTCTACCCTTGTCGGCTTAAGTTCTCTTAGATACCTCGTCATACCCGAACCCGATAGTTGAAAGACCCCCATGGTTTCACCTCGTGACAACATTTCAAAAGTTTTCTTATCATTAACAGGAATTTGATGAAGATCGATACTCACCCCTCTAGTTTTTTTAACTATCTCTATGGAGGCTCCTAAAATAGAAAGATTCCTAAGACCAAGCAAGTCAAATTTAAGAAGTCCTACTGCTTCACCAGGAGAAACATTAGGGTCCAAAGCGTCCATGTCGTATTGGGTGATTACTTTTTTTCCTTCCGGGTCAAGCTGAATAGGGGTAAATTCGGTAATATCTGAAGGTGCAATAACAAGTCCTGCCGCGTGCACCGAAACGTGGCGCGCGTTACCTTCTACTTGCTTAGCCAAATCAATTATTTTCTTAGTGTCGCCATCCGAATCATAAAGATTTTTTAGGTCGGGTGAGACGCTTAATGCCTTATCGATACTCATGGGAAATCCTTGAGATCCCAGAGGAATAAGTTTCGATATTCTATCTCCAGAGGAATAGGGGTACCCTAAAACTCTTGCGGTGTCTCTTACTGCTGCCCTTGCCAACATTCTTCCAAATGTGCAGATTTGGGCTACCCTGTCGTGTCCGTATTTTTCTCCCATATAGTTGATTATCTCCTCACGTCTGTCGTCGGCTATGTCGAAATCAATATCCGGCGGGGAAGGCCTCCAAGGAGTCAGGAATCTTTCGAATGGGAGGTCATAAGTTAAAGGGCTGATGTTTACAATTCCTAACGCATAGGCCACCAATGAGCCTGCCGTTGAACCCCTGGTATTTGTCACAATAGCCTGCTCTGCTGCCCACCTCGCCATGTCGGAAACAATTAAAAAGTAGGTAGAATATCCCTTATTTTTAATCGTATCAAGCTCATTCTCGAGTCTAAGTAGCTCTTCTTTTTTTGGTTTACCTACCTTTGAAGAAAGGCCCGCTCTCGCTCTAATCGCCAGTTCCTCTTCTGGCGTTTTACCTTCAGTGAGGGCGTATTTAGGAAAGTACCATCTAGTCAGTTCCAAGCTAACTTCGCATTTATCAGCTATTTTAACCGTATTATCCAGGGCCTCCGGCAAGTCTGAAAATAAGTCAGCCATCTCAGCTTGCGTCTTAATATAAAAGGATGGAGAGTCGATAAAGCGTAGGCGCTTTACCTCGCTTACATTTTTCCCTGTTGCTATGCAAACAAGTGAATCTTGGGCCATAGCGTCTTCCTTTTTGATGTAGTGGGCGTCGTTAGTGGCAACTATTGGAATCCCCAAGTTTCTACTTAACCGTTTAACTCCGGCAAAAATCGTCTTTTCATTCTTCGCCATACCAGATAACTGTTCCTTCAACTCGGGATTGTCCGTTTCGTTGATAAAGCTGTCATATTGGTGTCTCTGGACTTCCAGATAATAATTTTTTCCAAAAACATCCAGGAACCATTTTGAGATTTGCTTTGCTTTATTAAAATCTTCTGAAATTAAGGCTTGGGCGATTTCGCCTTGGGCACACGCTGAGGTAACTATCAAACCCTTTGAATACTTAGCCAGAGTTTCCCTGTCTACTCTGGGGCGATAGTAATAGCCTTCAATATGCGCGATGGAGCTCAATTTCATCAAGTTTTGATAACCTTCATTATCTTTGGCCAGAAGTAGTAGATGATAATTCTGAAATTTCCCCCTTTCTGGACGCTCTTTAAGAGGAACATTTGTCGTATAGCCTTCCATTCCTATTACGGGCTTTACTCCTTCTTTGATACACTTTTTGTAAAAATCTATAACACCGTACATCGCTCCATGGTCGGAAATTGCTATAGCTTCCATCTCCAACTCTTTTATATATGAAAGTAAATCGCTAATTTTTGAGAGTCCGTCAAGAAGTGAATACTCGGTATGGACGTGAAGGTGTACGAATTTCTTGGCCATTTTTAAATAACCTGCCCTTTTTTTCCTTGCTTAACACCGTACATAGCTTTTTCGGCTAACTCCAAAGTTTGCTCAAAACTTAAGTCTCCGGAATTGTAGGCAAACCCTCCGCTTATTAAAAAACTAGGTTTAAAACTCCTCTCAATATTTCTCCAAGCTATTTTCGCGTCTTCCTCATACCCTCCCGGTAGGAACATTATAAACTCATCTCCCTGAGTCCATCTGCCGTATAAGTCGCGCGCTCTAGCCGAGAAACGAAGGGCATTAGCCGCCAGCTTCACCCAATAATTTCCTTCCTCATGGCCCACCAAGTCATTAATTTGACCCAAATAGTTTAGGTCTAAAAAGAGAACCGAGTAGGGTCCCCCTCGGGTTTTTTTTAGCTCTTCTCCAACCCTGTTTGTGAAACCTCTCTTGTTTAATATTCCTGTTAGGGCGTCGCGCTCGGCTTCCGCTTCTTTTTGGGCCAGCATATCTCCGACTACCTCTGGAGATTTGCCTTTCACCCAATTTTTCCAAAAGGTCCTTCTTCCTTCCACCCGGGGATCTTCTTGTGGGACTATTTCCGTCTCGTCCATTTTTATTCCTTTATTTTATCTAGAAACAAACTGTTAATCAGACTAGGATTTCCTTTCCCTTTCAGTTTAGCTTGCACCTGGCCGATGAGAAAACCTAAAACCTGGCCCTTTCCTTTTTTGTAATCATCTACGGCTTTCTTTTGTTCTTCAAGAACTTCGCTGACTGCCTTTTGGGTTTCTTCCCTATTTGCGTATTCTACTCCGGTTAATTCTAATATTTTCTTAATCAGACCTTCTGGTTCCGGAAATTCTCTATCGAGATTTTTATTCACCATAAGCTCAGCAATAAGTCCGGGGGGGATGTTTTTGGTCTTTCCCACCTTTACCGCTTTATCGAAATACTGAACTCTTTCCTTTTCTAAAACAATAATTTGCGTATAGTCATTCCTTAGACCGTATTCTTGGGTTAGGCGATTTCGAACCTGGGAAGGAGATTCTGGGAGCGCCTTTTGCACCTCTTTTATTTCCTCGTCTGAAAATCTCAAAGGAGGAATGTCTGGTTCGGGAAAATAGCGGTAGTCTTGGGCCTCTTCCTTTGTTCTTTGGGAAAAAGTTGTCCTTTTGGTCTCATCGTAGCCTCTTGTTTCTTGAACAACCTTTTCTCCCGAGGTGATCAGTTTTATTTGTCTAGCAATTTCCGAAACGATCGCTTTGTCTAAAAACTTAAAGGAGTTGATATTCTTGAGCTCAACTTTGTAGTTTGGAACTTGAGCGTCTTGGGAAACGGAAACGTTAGCTTCAAGTCTCATCGAACCTTTCTCCATATCAGCACTTGATATACCCAGATATCTAACTATCATTTGAATCTCTTTCAAAAACTTTATAACTTCTTCTACACTTGCAAAGTCCGGTTCGGTAACCATCTCAAGGAGTGCTACGCCGCTTCTATTAAAGTCAATCAGGGTCACCTTTTTTCCATTGACCTCGGTATGTTGGAGTTTCCCGGTATCTTCTTCAATATGAATTCTTCTTATCCTAATTTTCTTGCCGATAGGACTCTCCCACACGCCCCCTAGGCAAAGGGGTATGTCATATTGGCTTATTTGATAAGCTTTGGGCAAATCAGGGTAAAAGTAGTGCTTTCTATCAAATTTGGAAAAGGAATTTATCCGACAGGAAAATGCCAAACCTAGGGAAATTGTTGAGTCTATGGCTTTTTTGTTCACATATGGAAGCGCACCGGGAAGACCCAAACATATCGGGCAAACCTGGGTATTTGCTTTTTTGCCAAAATGATCAGACGAGCACCCACAAAACATTTTTGTTTTTGTGCTTAATTCTATATGTACTTCTAATCCTATAACCGGTCTCATACACTCTCCTTATTGGTTAAAAATTTATCCCCATAATTTCGGGAAAAGAAAAAGGCCGAAAAAGTTAGTGTGACGAATACAAAAAGTAAAAGTCTGACACCGAAAAGCTCGCTAACGGCTCCTGAAAAAAGTACAGGAAAAACAGTTGCAATGGTTGCTAAAAACCAGAAATTACCAAAAACCCTCCCCCTTAAACCTCCCGGCGTATTCTCCTGCAAAAAAGTCTGGGATGGAATTACAATGCCTATTGCGGAAAATCCCGCCAAAAAAATTGCTCCTCCTCCAATTAATGTCTTCATTATTATTCCCAACTCAGGAACTAAAAAGGTGAAAAAGAGAAGCGAGAGGGAAAGAAGTAATAGAGAATTCTCTATAACCAGTTTCTTTCGAAAACCCCTCCTAAGAAGTTTGCTGATAAGAAGCGAGCCCGTTACTGCACCCAAGACAGCGCTAATGACGATAAATATGATTCCGGAATTTAAATTGAATCGAAAAATATCCACAACAATGAGTGGGGTATTAATAAGAATGGTAGCCATGGTAATTTGGAAACCCAAAAGAAACAGGAAAGGAACAAGAACGTGTCTATTTTCCTTTATAAATTTATAACCTTGAAATATCCTTTCGAAAAAATTTACAATACCTTCTTCAAAACGTACAGGTAATTCCTCGCTCGGCTGTATTTTAGGCAGAAGGCTGACTGACACAAAAGCCAGAAAAAGGAAAAAGGAAGCCACAAAAAGTGTAGTTGCAAACCCCAGTAAATGGTTCAAAATACCGGCTGTTAAAAACCCGACTATAATCGAGCCCTGTTGGGTCATGAAAAATAAGCTGTTTGCAAAAGGTAGGTGCTTTTTCTCGACTAAGGAGGGTAAAGAGGCAGCCTCTGCGGGTACATAGAATTGATTTAAAAACGCATAGCCTACAGTTGCTCCGTATAGAAGAAATATGCCCTTTGTGTAATTTAAGGCATAGAGAAAAATAACAAGAGACTGCAGTAAATTTGTAATTATTAAAACAGAACGCCTATCCACCATATCTACAATGGCTGCGCCGAAAGGCCCGACGACAATTGCCGGGAGTGCATAAGAGACCCAAAGCAGTGAAGTAGCAATTGAAGAGCCGGTAGTAGAGAAAAGTTTAATTAAAAGAACAAAATTTGTCAGATTAATTGTGATCTGGGAAAAGATTTGGGAAATCCAAAGGTACAAAAATTTACTATTTTTGACGACCGGCCTAAATTCTTTCAGCATGCTTATATTTCTCTCACGTTCGGTTTATAGTCGACGGCTCTCTCGTAAAGCTTTCCTAATTCAAAAAGTACGTATTCAGAAAATCTGGGGCCCAAAAGCTGAAATCCTAACGGAAGTCCGGCTTTTGTAAAACCGGAAGGCAGAGCCAATCCGGGTATTCCGGCTAGATTTCCTGCCACGGTCAAAATATCTGCGAGGTACATTTGTAAAGGGTCTGAAGCTTTCTGGCCCAATTTGAATGCCGGAGTTGGCGAAACCGGTGCGATTATCAAGTCCACTTTTTTAAAAGCCATTTCAAAATCTTGAATGATTTTTGAACGAACTTGCATGGCCTTGAGATAATACGCATCATAATATCCTGCCGAAAGGACATAGGTGCCCAACATTATCCTACGCTTGGCCTCTTCCCCGAAACTTTCGCGTTGGTTTCCGTACCTAATTCCATCATAACGACCCAGGTTGGAAGAAACTTCTGCCGGCTGGATTATGTAGTAGACTGATATTGCGTATTTAGTATGAGGAAGTGACACTTTAACCAATTCGATTCCTTCACTTTCAAAAACTTTGGCTGCTTTCCTTACATTTTCTTCAACCTCTTTATCAATACCTCCTATAAAATATTCCTCCGGAATTCCTAACCTTAACCTGGCATTCGGCATCGTAAATTTGGCATTTTTTACCGTCCCATCTTTCCCGTCCTCTCCCTTGGTTACATTAAATATTCTTTCTGCGTCATCCACACACTTCGTAAAATGGCCCATTGAGTCCAATGATGAAGCCATTGCAACCACTCCGTACCTTGAAACTGCTCCATACGTCGGTTTAAATCCGACAACGCCGCAAAAATTCGCAGGTTGGCGTATTGATCCTCCCGTATCGGTTCCCGAGGCCCAAAGAGTTAAGTTCGAAGCTACACTGGCAGCCGATCCGCTTGAGGAACCCCCCGGAACATAATCCAAATTCCAAGGATTCTTAGTCGGACCAAAATCCGAATTCTCTCCGGATGCCCCGTGCGCCCAAGCATCACAGTTTGTCTTGCCTAGAGTAATTCCTCCCGCTTTATTCACCCTATCGACATAAGTAGCCGAATATGCGGGTACAAAAGACTCTAATACTTTCGAGCCAGCTGTAGTTCGAATTCCCTCTGTCAGAAAAAGGTCTTTGTAGGAAACACAAGTTCCCAGTAAGGGGTAATCGTCAAATGCCTTTTCTTTAAAATCTTCAATTAACTTGTCTACCTTTCTGGCTTTTGTGTATGCCGACTCCTCAGAAACCGTCAGGAAGCAGTTTAGCCTGGAATTGAGAGAATTTATCCTTGCCAAATAAGCATCAACGAGCTCAACTGCCTTAATTTTCTTCCTTTTCAGGGCCTCTTGAGTAGAACTAATTGTTAAAGGAATTTCCATTTCTACTTTTCTTTGGTTATGACCTGGGGCACAACAAAATAATTGTTATGAATTTTTTCTGTTCCTGAAAGAGCCTTCTCGGTGCTTAATGACTCCCCTTCCTCACTATCTTCCCGAAATACATTCGTTAACCCAGTTGTCTGACTTGTAGGTTCAACGTCTCTAGTATCGACCTCGCTTAGCTCGCTTACGTAACTTACAACGTCTGAGAGTTGTTTCTCGAACGTGGAAATTTCGGAAGGACTGAGACTAAGTTTCGCCAACTTCGCAACGTGTAGTACGTCCTTTTTAGTGAGCTTCATTTCACACTATGATAACTCTGGATACATAGGGGGCGCAAGGTGTTAAGCCATAGCTTTCAGTGCTTTTATTCTTTCCTCTAGGGGAGGATGTGTATTAAATAGGCTTGCGAACCAGTCTACGGCTCCATGGCCTTTCTCTTTAAATGGATTAACTATATAGAGGTGTGCCGTTGCCTTATTGGCTGCCTCAAGAGGTTCGTGGTCAGAAGCAATCTTTTCTAAAGCCGATATTAAACCGATGGGCTGTCGGGTAATTGCGACGGAAGAGGAATCGGCAAAAAATTCGCGTCTTCGGGAAACCGCGAGTTGGATAAGTTGGGCAATTATTGGCGAGACTATAGCGAAAACAAGTCCCAAAAGTAAGAAGATTGCCCCTGATTCACCTTTACGATTTCCCCTCCCTCTAATGCTAACCCTAAGAAAGATATCCGCCAGGAGTGCGACCATACCCACTAAAATAGCAACTATTGCCATAAGACGTGTGTCGAAGTTTTTTACATGCGAAAGTTCGTGGGCTATCACCCCCTCGAGTTCGGTACGATCGAGTTTTTCGAGTAACCCGGTTGTTGCGCAGATAACTGCGTGATCAGGGTCTCGGCCTGTTGCGAAAGCATTCGGAGCGGAATCTTCAATTACATAAAGTTTTGGTTTAGGAATTCCACTTGCAATACTTAAGTTTTCAGAAACTGTATAAAACAAGAAGTCTTTCTTTCTGTCTGCCGGGTGGGCACTTGAGATAGTCAGAATTATTTGATCGCTAAAATAGTAGCTCCCGAAACTTAATAAACCCGAAATTATTAAAGCCAAACCCGCAACTCCCAAGCCCCCTGGTTCATAGCCATAATATACGCCCAAGGCTTGGGAGATAATATACACAGCCGAGGTGACAAAAAGAATAAAAAGCACAATAATCGCTATACTCTTGCGCTTATTTGCCGCCTGTGCTTCGTAGATATTGACCATCTTCAAAGGTTGATTTTGGGCGTCTTTGTTTCAGAAGCTGAAACTTCGACATGCTCTCCTTTTTCAGGAGCAATTATCCCAGGAAGCTCGGCAAATCCGAACATACCGGCTATTAAATTAGATGGCATTGAAACTCTGCGCACATTGTAGTCAGCGGTAAGATCGATTACCAAACGCCTTGCATACATTATTTTGTCCGCAGTATCTCTTAATTCGTCCATCAATTTGCCAACCACTTCCGAAGCTTTGAGTTCTGGATTATCCTCAACCGCAATTCTAATACTAGGTAAAATATTGGCAAGTTTGGTTCCAGCGTCGGCCATTTTCTGAACGTCCCCGGATTCAACTGCTTTGGCAATTTCCCGCCTCGCGTTGGCAAGATCCTCAAATATACCCTTTTCGTGTTTCAGGTAACCTTTGGTACTCGCCTCCAAATTCGGAATCAAGTCTGATTGTCTCTTTAATTGATTCCCAATTTCCTGAACAGCCGCTTTAATTCTAGCCTTAGCCGAAACAAAGAAGTTGTAGTTTGAAATAACCCAAAAAACCAAAATTAGTAGTAGTATTAATAAAACATAACCCATTTTGCTATCACCTCCTCCACACCACAATTTACAATATCACTTTCTCAAATTCTTTCAAGCTTAAGGTGTTAAGTACATCTTTTTTTGTCGCCCAGCCGCGTCTGGCAACGCTTACCCCAAACACCATGTTCTGCAAGCCGTCTTTATGGTGGGCGTCTGTTCCGAGGGTCAGCTTAACTCCCGTTTTCACGGCCTCCTTAACTAGAACGTCGGGTAAATCTAGCCTCATGGGGTCTGCATTTATTTCAAGAAATTTGTCATTTTTTACACAAAATTCAAAAATTTGGGGCCAGTCTAATTCAACGCCTTCCCTTTGAGTAAGTTTTCTAGCAGTCGGGTGAGCGAATATTTTTATTTTAGGATGGTCTAGGGCTAAAAGGACACGTTTTGTCATTTGAGCTCTATCAAGGTCGAAGGCTGAATGTATTGAGACTAAGGCAAAATCCAAATACTCAAGTCCCTTCTCGGGTATAGCAAGCTCACCAGTGGGAAGAATATCAATTTCTAAGCTATTGAACACTTTTTTTACGCTTCCTTCAGCTCTTTTCACGATTGAGGAATTAATTTTCTCAATAGCTTCAAGTTTACGCTTGAGTATATCTAAAGCTTCACGCTCGCTGTGCTTACTTTTACTCGGATTGTGCTCTGTAAACGCGAGGTATTCATATCCCAATTTATCTGCTTCATCTACAATCTCTTGCATCGAAGACTCTCCTATATCATGGCTTGTCTCTATGTCAAAATCGGAATGAATCTGTAAATCAGCCCTTATATCTTCCGTCTCGACTAAATTAGGAAGCTTATGCTTTAAGGCCGCCTCAATCTCTCCGGAATCTTCTCTAAGTTCGGGTGGAATTAAGTCCATACCCATACTTTTATAGAAGGCTTCTTCCGAAGGGTATTTGCTAAGCTTTCCATGCCTTTTTATTCCGTACTCTGACAGGCTCATTCCGTGCTTGATTGCGTATTCGCGCAATGCTATATTGTGGTGTTTTGAACCTGTAAAGTGTTGGAGTAGTGCTCCGTAAGCATTAGGAGGCTGGACCATCAAATCGACCTGGACGTCTCCTGGAAGCATTAAGGAGGCTGTGTGATCACCCTTTTCCAAAACTCGCACCTTTTTAGGGTACAAGGTAAAGTGCTCTATAACCTCTTTGGCCTCATTTGAGGCTACGGCAATATCGATGTCTCCAACCGTCGCAGCCTGGCGCCTCAAGCTGCCTAGGGGATCAGCACGCTCTACATTCTTGTCTCTTAGCAGCCACTCAATGACTTCATTTGCATATAAAGCGGCATAAGGAAGCAGATGTCTTTTAGTTCTACCTTTTGTCTCCTCTATTGATTTTAAAATGTCAGCTTGCGATTGTTCACCAAATCCTTCTAGTCTGGCAATTTTACCGGCCTTGGCCCCCCTTTCAAGCTCAGCTAGGCTCTTTATCCCAATTTTTGTGACTAATTTGTAAGCCGTCTTAACTCCAATTCCAGGAATCTCCATGAGCTCAAACATACCTGCTGGAAGGCCTTTCATCACTTCTTCGAAGTGTTCAGAAGTTCCAATTCTAAAAAGCTCATCAAGGTGCGAGGCAATAGATTCGCCTATACCTGGTACGTCTTTGAGCTTTCCATCGTCCCAGAGGTCTTTAAGCTCGCTTGTAGAATGCTCAACAGCATCTGCCGCCCTCTGGTAAGCTATTATCCTAAACCTATTCTTTTCTTCGTCTTTGAGCTGATATGAAGCCGCAATTGCCCTCAAAAGCTCGGCAATCTCCAAATTGGACATATTTCTGTGAAGTCTCATTAAAACATTATATAGCGAAGACTAAAGAGGAAAAACTAGCGAGGCTGAAGGGACTCGGACCCTCGACCTCTTGGTTGACAACCAAGCGCTCTAACCAACTGAGCTACAGCCCCATTCCGATGGAGATGCTATAGAAATTCCTATTTCTCTACAGCCCCATTCCGATGCTGAATTTTAGCACATTAGGAAAACAAACAAAATCCCCTTGACATGAGCTACCTCATAGTTTAAATTCCAGATACAAATTCTTCTGCCTTGCCTCGTCGCTCCGACCAATTGTCGGAGAAGGCGGGCCCTGCCTCTGAAATACTTGTCCGCTTTCGCTGAGCTTCAGCGAGATAAAGGTGGTGAGTAGATTGAACTTAAAATCAATTCTTAAAGCACTAAAATTAAACGAATCGACAATTAGTATGGTTTTGGGAGCTTTGGTGATAGTGGTGGTCGGAGTTTTGGTAATCAACTACTTCAAGGGAAAAGAAACCGGCACTACTCTTCCTACAGGTGTAACAACGGAGAGAGAATCCCTATCGCTTCCGCGCACTCACACGGTAGTCGCTGGTGAAACCCTCTGGTCTATATCTGAGAGGTATTACGACTCTGGATATAATTGGGTTGATATTGCGAAGGAGAATGACCTCGCAAATGCTGGGCTCATTGAGGTGGGGCAAAAACTTTCAGTCCCGGATGTTCCCGCAAAGGCCGTAACTGTCTCGGAAGGTAAAGTAGTAAGCGAAACTTCCGGCAGTGCTATTTCTGGCTCAACTTACGAAGTCGTTAAAGGAGATTCTCTTTGGGACATTTCCGTTAGAGCATATGGAGATGGATATCGCTGGGTAGAGGTTGCAAAGGAAAACAAATTAGCAAACCCTAATATCATCCACGCCGGAAACATTCTTATACTACCTAGGTAAGAAATACTGGGAGTGATATAATTAATCCCATAAAAGCGGGATTAGTTGAGCGGCTCAATACTACCTTCCCAAGGTAGGGAGACGGGTTCGACTCCCGTATCCCGCTCACAAGCGGAATCCGCAGCCGCGAGTTCGTGCGGGTTAGGGTTTGGGGGGAAGAGTAGGACTAGAGCTTTGTAACTTGCCCCTCGATTGCATCAACAAGTACTTTATCTCCATTCTTTAGTAGGAAAGTTGCATTGTTGGTTCCGACCACACAAGGAATTCCAAATTCTCTCGCAATAATTGCAGCGTGGGAAGTAATCCCACCAGAATCTGTAACAATTGCGGCGGCCTTAGTCATTGCAACAACATATGCTGGCTGGGTCTGAAATGCAACAAGTATTTCTCCCTTTTTAAATTCTTTTAAGTCATCGTAGACTTTAATTATTCTTACTCTTCCCTCAACTTTTCCTCGACAAGCAGCAGTTCCTTTGATTTCTTGAGTTTTTGGTCGCTTACGTTTTATTAATTTTTGGATTTTTTTAAATTGTTTTTGGTCTTTGAAGTAATAGAAATGAAGTTTGCCTTTCTCTGGCCAGACCAGCCTCAATTGGTTATTGTACCTTTCTTCATATTTCCTTATCTTTTTTGGGTTTTCGCTTACTTCAATGAGCTCTTCAAAAGTCAAGTTTTGGATAATTCCTTCGACATAGTACATACCCATCTTTTTCTTAAGATAATTTTTAAATAGGAAATCAAGTTCGACTTGCTTGTCCGCGGCCCGATTATCGTACGAGTTAATCTTAACAAAAGTATTTATTAGGTTTTTATCCTTGGCTGAAACTTTATCAATAAACATGAGTTCTTTATTTTGTTCTTTCTCCTTAACTAAGCCTTTTAGCTGATCTAGAAAGCTTTGTGGACCCCAGGGCTTGAGTCCTCTTTCGCTTGTGCTTATCCAGCCGTAATTTTCTGTGTGTCTTACCAATAATATTTTGATTTTTGGATCCAATTCTTCAAAGTTAAAATCAACTTTCTCAAACTCTTTTTGGAAATTTTTGTAAATTTCTAAAAGGTTATTATTGCTTTCCGTTAATTTAGTTTCTGAAGAATTTTTAAGAATGTAATTTATAATATCTGCTTCTGGAACTGATTCCTCTTTTGAAATTTCGGAAACCCCATGAGGGATAATCTCGTCAAATACCAGTGAAACAGAGCTCATAAGAAGAGATAAATTTTCCTGTATTTTAATGTACTTTTTAGAATCAAATTTTTGGTCATTAAGTTCAAAAATTAGTTTATCAGCAGATACACAGATATCTTCAAAATCTTTTAAGAGTTTTTTAGTCTTTTGGCTGTCTTTGAAAAAATCTCTAAATCTTTCTAGGATCTCAGCTTCTTTATAAAAATCCAGGTACTCATCCCCGAAGACAGGCACCTTGTATCCTAGATAAATTGGATATTTGCCAAAAGACATTGTCTTGGCAAAAAGAAGGTGAATATACCAATCCCATTGCCAAACGCCTCCCCTGGTCCAATAGCCTTTTTTGACTTTTCTAATAAAACTTTCAAGCACAGTATGATTATACAGTGAGAATGTGGAATTTGGGTGGAGTTTAGCCTCTAAAGGGAGTAAAATGTGTCTTTAATTGTCCGCGCACGGGTTGGGCTTGCCCTAAAAATTGCGCATTCAATTTTCAGGGTGAAGGGCAAGGACAATTTGTTCCTGTCTTAACGCGCGCAAAAAATAGCGGAGGCGAGGCTGTTAGGCCGAGCCGGAGCTGCGACAATTAGGGTGTGCGACAAAAGTTAGTTCGAGCTTTTTCAAAAACGAGCTCCATAAGTGACAAAAATAAACATTAATGACAAAAAAGTTACAATAATGGATAATGGTTTTATGAATAAATACGTGGTGTTGCTTCGTAGTAACATATTTAAAATCACGACGCTTGTTTTGTTTCTGATTGTTCTTGTTGTCAGCTTTGTTAACATCAGCTTCCAGCAAAAACTTAAGGATACAACCCAAAAATTGGCATTTAAAAGCGAGGAATATGAGCTGTGCATAGATGACAAAGCAAAAATAATAGAAGAATCTAAGCAAACTTATTCTCCTCAGGAATTTAAGATTTCTTCTCCTTTGTTTGAAGGAAAAGAAATGACCGTAAAAATGTTGGGTTATAAAGGCACTGAGATAAAAGAGATGACAATTGATCTTCCGCAAAGTGATCAGCTGGGTCATCCGATTAATATTAAAGTCTGGGATTATATTAACGTTCCTAATCCAAAAATGGCAAGATTCGACCAGTATTACAATGCCTTTCCACTTTGGGCAGAAACAGTAAATGATAATCTGACAAATTATTTTACATATAAGACGACTAGTGGATTTTCTATGAATCGCGCTTGTGGAGAATTAACCATTTCGAGAAGCATCACCAGCATTCACAGCATTTATGTATTGATATCAGGCTATCAATGTACTGGAATATTTCCAGGAAAAGAGGAAGAAACAATCAGGGAGTCAACAAAGTTTCTAGAGGAAGTAGCAGACACTATTAATTTTTAGCTTTACTCTAGCGTGGCAAAATCATCAACACCTAAGAGTTCTTTCAAGGCCAAAAGCTGAACACCCAACTCTGGTGTGATATACTTTGATAGGCTTGTCCTGAGTGAAATCGAAGGGTTCGAGCCCAGTACGGTATCCAGCTCAAAACGTGAGTGTACGTGCGTAAACCAGGATTATGCAGATAGATTTCTTCGAGGAGTTCCCCAACGATGATAGTTTATCTAAGTTGCGCATTATTAAATTTCGAACAAATCTCTATGTCGCTGCTAAAAGTGTAAAAGAATTCTTAGTTTTAAAAACTAAAATTAAGAAGTTTTATAGAAATGTAGCCGAGGTAATTTACTGGCCTATTCTAGAGGTGAATGAAGGTTATTGGCTATCAGCATTCTCCAAAACATTGGCAATTAAGCGAATTCTAAACGAGCTTAAAAATACAAACGAGAAGTTCTCAGTACTTTGGGATGCAGAACTGCCAATATTAGCTAAAGAACTTTTCGTGACTCAATTACCAAATTTCTTAAGAAATCGGAAAATTATAAAAAAAGTAACATTGCATCAAGACTCAAATCATCCTCTTATAATAACGGCATTTCCCAAAAGCGGAATAAATAAATTCTTCTCGAGTCTGGCGTGCACTTATTTTTCTTCTGGAAGTTTTCCCTATATCGATATGCTCTATACCTCTTTACTGAGGGTAAAAGATAAGTCTAGGTATGTACGTAGTGCCATAAAAAGAAATAAAAATAAATTTCAGGAATACTCTGTTGCACTTGGACTTATTGGGCGAGGGGTAGAAGATTACTCAACACCACTAATTTCTCCTCTTGGCTTAAAAATGGATTTAGGTATCGCACAGAAAGAAGGGGTAAAAAATGTAGTACTTTATCGCCTAGGAGGCTTAAATAAAAATTATCTCGGAGTGCTTGAGGAATTTGTCAGTAAATAGCCCACAAAAAGTGTTAATTTATTAAGTTGTACTTTATTATGTATTTTTTAGTTCTAAAGCATAAACTAAATCAGGTAATAGGCCGTCTTGATAGAATAATCTGATAAAATCTAACTATGATTAAAGATTTGAACAAACTAGCCAGGAAAATTATTCAGGAAAACCAATATGTAACAATTGCCACATCAGACAAAAATGGCAATCCTTGGATTTCTGCAGTGGTTTATGCATATGACAAAGACTGGAATTTTTATTTCATTTCAATCCCTTCATCTAAACACTGCCAGAACATAAAAAATAATAAAAGGGTTGTGGTTGCAATTTTCGATTCACATCAGCTTTTGGGTGAAGGAGTCGGTTTACAAATAGAGGGTGAAGCGATTATGGTGGATATTAAAGACACGCCTAAAGTAGCTACAATTTATTTTGGAAGAAAATACCCATATGGCAAGGTGGCGCATAATGCCGGTCAGTATATCAAAAGATTTATGAAGAAAGGAGAACTATACAGATTTTATAAAATTCGACAGACAACGTTTTGGATGAACGACCCAAATAGCAAAATTGATTTAAGAGTTGAAGTAAAATTATGAATATGGATTTTCAGAATAAAGTAGCAGTTATCACAGGAGCAAGTAGAGGACTTGGCAAAGAAATTGCGATACTTTTGGCTGAGCAAAAAGCCAAACTTGCACTGGTTTCCCGATCAGAAAATGAGCTAAATAAAGTCAAAGAAGAAATTGGCCCCAATGCGGAATATTTTGTCTGCGATATTTCAAACTCAAAAGCAGTTGAGAAAACCATCGTTGAGATTCATCAAAAGTTCGGCAAAATAGACATTCTCATCAATAATGCCGGTATTTGGTTTGAGGGGCTAGCAGAAAAACACCCTCCAGAAAAGGTTAAAGAATTATTCGACGTAATCACGTTGGGAACTATTTATGTAACAACAAGCGTGCTACCAATTCTCAAAAAACAGGCTGAAGGGCAAATATTAAATGTCGTTTCTGTCGCAGGGATAGAAACTCCCGGAGCTGAAATGGGTCCTTACTCGCCGTATACTGCCGCAAAATATGCTGTAACCGGGTTCACGAAATCATTAGAGGAAGAACTCAAAGGGACAAAAATAAAAGTAATGGGAATTTATCCAGGCGGAATGAATACACCTCTATTCAAGAAAGCTGGTTTTGATTATACAGAAAACGAAAATTGGATGATGGATAAGAAAGATGTCGCCAAAATTATTTTATTCATGCTCTCACAACCAAAAGACGTAATTATTGACCACTTAGTTGTAAGAAAATTTAGTTAAGCCTTCCAAATTCCGTATTCTTCAGGTGAATAAAGTTCTTTGTTGAAAAACTTTAAATACTTTGGGGTAATCTTCCAAACGTTAGTGTCAGCAAATTTTATAACCTCCTTTATCGTTATCTCCTTTTCTACTCCAGGGTTTTGCTTATGCCAAAGTGCTAATGCCTTAGTTAGATTGATAATTCCTTTAACCTTCTCGATTGTGCCGGATCCTTGGAGCCCCTTCTTGGGTTCAAAAATCTTTTGGTGAGAATCGAAAATATTAAATGCGATTTTGTTGTTCTTAGTCATATCTTTGCCGTGAATTGAGTTCGGGTCGGTAACAATGTACAGATTCATATCTTTGTCAATTCCATAATAAACAGTGCAAACCCAAGGGCCTTTTGAGGATTGAGTAGCCAACGTCATGATTCCCTTCTTTTTAAGAAACTTGAAAATATCTTGCCCGATTAGAACGTTTGTTCTTTTACCCATCAAGGCTATAATATCACTGGAGTGAATAAATTCAAAATTGAACACTGGGTCTATAAAAATATTCTCAGGCCATATTTGTTTGCTATTGATTCCGAAAAAATCCACGACCAAATGATTAGGTTTGGGGAACTCACGGAAAATGCAGGCTGGTTTTTAGAAGCCCAATACTCATATAAAAGCGATAGGTTAAAAAGGTCGTTTTTAGATGTAGATTTTGAGAATCCAGTGGGGCTTGCTGCCGGGTTTGACTACGATGGACATTTAGCCAAAACAATGAAACATCTCGGGTTTGGATTTAATACCATTGGCACAGTTACGGCTAAGCCTTACGGAGGTAACCAGAAGCCTAGGTTGCTAAGACTTGTGAAGTCTCGAGCGATTCTTGTAAACAAAGGCTTCAAGTCAGAAGGTGCGACCAAAGTGGCAAAAAGGCTAGACGCAAAAAATCTTCAAGGACACACTGTCGGAATCAGTGTCGGAAGCTCAAACATTCCAGAAGTGAACACAATTGACAAAGCGATCAATGACTATGTCTTTACTTTCAATGTTTTTAAAAACAAGCCTTACGTTAAATATTTTGAACTTAATATCAGTTGTCCTAACACAGCGATGACTGAGTCATTTACTACACCACAAAATTTTGAAAAGTTGGTATCCGCCGTAAGTAAGCTGAATTTGAAGCAACCAATCTTTGTGAAAATGCCAAACGAAATAGTCAGTAAAGAAGCAGAAAGCTTAGTAAGAATTGGTTTGAGGTATAGAATAAATGGCTATATTTTCTCTAACCTTGTTAAGGATCGGGGAAATAAATACTTTGTAAAAAGCGAGATCGAAAAGATGGAAGGCTACAAAGGTAATTTTAGCGGGAAACCCTGCACGGAGAACTCTAACAAACTTCTGGCGCATGTTAAGACAAAGTTCGGTAATAAGGTTGTCCTGATTGGCCTTGGCGGAATTTTCAATGCGAAAGACGCAATCCAGATGTTTGAAAGTGGGGCCGATTTAGTACAACTTATAACAGGAATGATTTTTGAAGGACCTCAAATAGCAGGAGAGATAAATTATCAACTTTCTATTGGTAAGTAGAGGGAGTGTGTTTAATATATTTTACGTTGGCACGCACGGGCAGGGCTTGCACTAAAAAATTTCCGGAGGAATTTTTCAGCGTGAAGGGCAAAGACAATTTGTTCCTGTCTTAACGCGCGCGCAAAAAATCCTTCGATTTCACTCAGGATAAATAGCGGAGGCGAGGCCACATTCGGCTTAGCTCAGTGTAAACTTGGCCGAGCCGGCGAAGTCCTGAGCGAAGTCGAGGGGAGCGAAGCGGTTCGAACTTTTTCAAAAACGAGCTCAAGTTATTAGTTGTGCTAAGCTAGGATTATGAAGTTTAAGCTTGTTGATAAGAAGGCAGAGGCGAAGGGGACGAAGTCTTTCTTTTGGGAACCTGACAAAAGGTTTGAATTCTTACCCGGACAGTATCTTTATTACACTCTTCCAAAGCTTGAGTTTCCGGATCCAAGAGGCGCTACGCGGCACTTTACTATTTCAGCCTCACCTACGGAATCTCCCCCCGTCAGGTTGACTACTAGGATTCGTGAGGAGTCTGGTTACAAAAAAACTTTAGATTCGCTACCAATTGGCAGTTTTGTTGAAGCAGAAGGCCCTGACGGAACTTTTATTTTAGATACTGGCGATGCGGGACCCCATATCTTTATTGCGGGAGGAATCGGCATTACTCCTTTCAGAAGCATGATTAAGTTTGTCCTTGACAAAAATCTGGGTTACGAGATGCATTTAATTTATTCAAACTCTCTTCCCGAGGAAATTGCTTTTAGAGAAGAGTTTGACCATTACGCTGACCTTATTCCCAATTTTAAGATTACCTCAACTGTGACTAAGAAAGACGAAATAAAAACGCCCTGGGTTGGACTGACCGGGAGAATTGATGTCAACTTAATTTCGAAGGTTGCAAGCTCTTACCAAAATCCCACATTTTGGGTTTGCGGTCCACCTCCGATGGTCGATGCGATAGAGAAAGCTCTTTCCGAGCTCAAAATCTCTTCGAGCCAAATAAGGACAGAAAAATTCACGGGTTATTAGCTTCAGATGTCTTCGCAATGATATAATTCCAATTGATCGCCGATGTAGCTCAATGGCAGAGCAGTCCCTTCGTAAGGGAAAGGTTAGGGGTTCAAGTCCTCTCATCGGCTCCCTAAATATGAGAAATTATTCCAGACTTGTGAGATTCGAGGAAAGGAGAAACCTAAGAAGTGCGGTACTATTGGGACTGTTAACTTTGGGGCTCATTCTATTTTTTATATTTTTTGGCCTACCTCTCATGGCTAAATTTGCGGGGTTCTTGGCAGATTTGAGAAAAACATCTACACCTGTCGAGAGTGCCGACACAACTCCTCCTGCACCCCCAAGACTTGATACACTGCCAGAGGCTACAAATAAGCTAAGTATAAATATAACTGGGTCGACCGAACCTGGTGCCACAGTTATTCTTAGTTTAAATACTAAAGAGGAAGAGATTCTAGCCAACTCCGAAGGCGAATTTACCTTTAATTTTGAACTACTTAATGGAGAAAACTCCATCTTGGCGAAGGCACGAGACGACGCCGGCAACGAAAGTCAAAAGACCCAAACAGTCAAAATTATTTTCGACGATGAAGCTCCAAGTTTAGAAATCACCGCTCCTCCCGATGGAGCTTCTTTTTTCGGCTCAAAGCAAAGGCAAATAGTCGTTGAAGGGAAGACCGAAGAAGGAACCTCCCTTACTATAAATGACCGTTTTGTTTTGGTTGAAAACGACGGAACGTTCGCCTTTACAACCACTCTCGGAGAGGGAGAAAATTCTTTCAATCTTAAGGCTAAAGACAAGGCTGAAAATTTAACTGAAAAAACTATTAAAGTATCCTTTACTCCTTAAGGATTGCCAAAATAGCCATAAAACCCAGCACCCAGGGGTAAAAAAGGGAATTAACAAAGAAAGAATGGATAATAAGGGCGGCCGAGCTTCCAAGAAAAGCCGTTGAGTAAAGATTCCGTCCAGAACCCTTTAATAGGTCGTAAGCAAATTTAATGAACGCCAAGGTTCCTAATACCCCAGTAGTGGCAAAAATTAGAAGGAGGCTTGAATCCGAACCGCTGCAGGCGTGTGAGGTTGTTTCTCTATCTCCCAGATATTTTTCTCTTGCCAAGCACATATTGTTAAATCCAACGCCAAAAAGGGGTACTTCCTTGATAATATTCAGCGTTTGCCCATAATTGGTTAGCTTTGCATAGATACTATGAGTTCTTTCTAGCATTACTCCGTAACCTGCGGGGCGCGGTAAAAAAAGCGTCAACGCCAATAAAAACAAGGAAGTAATTAAAAGTGGCCGAAAATTGCCTTTCATTTTGGAGATTACATAGACACCGCCTAAAAGCGCAACATATGCCGCCCTCGCGTACGTAAAAGTCACGCTTAGCAAAAGCAGCATTGAAAGCAGCAAAAAGATTTTCTTCTTTTCCTCAATAAACTTAACTGCCGCAAGCAAAAATCCAAAAACCAAAATAATACTAGTAAAACCGGGGTCCAAAAATGTACCGATTAATCGGTACAAATGGTCGTCCCAACCGATATAAAATAGACTTCTTAGGTCGGGGAATCGAAAATACTGAATCCACCCGAAGATTGCTGAAATAGCCGCAACTGCAATTAGCAAATTGTATATAGTATTTTTTGCTTCTTTGCCCTTTACCACATTAAAAAGAGCTACGAAGAAAAACAGATATGAAATAAGTCTAAGTAGATAAAACGCCCCTTTAATAACCTGTGCGACACCAAAAACTGAGGTAGAGAAAAGCAAAGAAAACACGGCCACTGTTAAAAAAGAAGTCATACTTTTGTAAAATTGGGGTTTACTAAATGGTCCGGAAATTGTGGTTAGAAAGATTAAAACAATCACTACATCGATGGGGTGAATTGTGATATTTGTGCCAAAGAACACTACTTCACTTCTAATAAGTTGTCCAAAGGGGAAAAGTATCAAAAAAAGAAGTGTAAACGCCTTAATTATCTTTGATTTTGTCTTATCCATTGTTTGCTCCAGGCCAGGAACGAGTGGAAACTCATCAAAATTGCGATAACAAATCCGTAAACCCCGTCTAATATTCCCAACCTTAATAAGGTATCCCGGAAAAATTTTAGCTTCGGCCAGAGAATAATTTTAGCCAGGCTTGAGTGTTTTCCTTCCCCCATATTTTCTTCGGCGTGAAGTGTTGAATAAAAATTAACTTCGTCAATAAATTTAGATAGGTTCTGGTGCGGATAATGAACGACGGGATTTATGAGAGTCTGTTTATAACCCCCGACTTCCCAAAACTCGTGAACTTTTCTCTTCCAGTCTCCCGTACCTTTTCTAACAACTCTCAGAAGTTTTATATTCGAGTTTTCTCCGAAGCGAAATCTCTTTCCCCAAATAATGTCGACACGTTTTATATAGTAGGCTTTTATTTGAGATGGCTTACTAATTTCTGCAACAATCTCTTGGCGCAACTTTTCCGATATTCTTTCGTCGCAGTCGAGAAACAAAACCCACTCTCCTTTAGCTTTTTCTAAGCCAAAATTCCTTTGGCCTGCGAAGTTATCTTCGAGGCTCCTCGTAAAAACTTTTGCACCAAGACTTAAGGCAATTTCAACCGTCTTATCGGTGGAATTATCATCAATAACTATGACTTCATCACAAAAATCTACACTCTTTATGGCATCTCCAATATTTTTCTCTTCGTCTTTAGCCAAAATAACAGCTGAAATTCTCATAACAGTTTCAAGGATACCACGGATCACACAATCCGTGGAGGAATTGAACCTGATATATAATCCTCGCTCAGGCGTGAAACCGACGAGTTTGACTCGGCGGAGGATTTTATTTAACTTCCTCCAAAGACTTTCTTAGGGCGTAAATAGCAGCGGGAATTGCGACAATTGCCCCAATTAGAGCCGAAATTCCGGCTCCGACAATGCCGTAGGCTCTTACCAAAGGTAAAATACTGACTCCCAAGCCTAATATTCCAACGAAGGTTATTAGTGTGACATATTTCTGTTTACCTAAGGATAAAAGCACTGCAAAAACAGTATTTGATATTGCCTTAATTACACCAAAAATCGCCAAAACTTTTAGCACGGAAGCTGCTTCTAACCAGTTAGAACCCAGAGTCACATTAATTATTTCGCGCGGAAAAAGAAAAAGTAAAGCTCCAAATGGAATTACTAAAAGACAAACCCCCCCCAGTGTCTTAAAAAATGCCTGGGTCAATCTTTTTTTCTCCCCTGAGATTTTTACATAGACTGGGAATGTGACCTTCCCAACTACGTCTGAAACTTCGGTTATGGGAAGGGTCGAGATTCTATAGGCAACCTGATAAATTCCCAAAGGGTAAGTCCCCAAAATTCGACCTACAACGATATCGTCACCGTGTTGAAAGAAATAATTGAAAATTCCGGCACCTGTCAACCACTTACCCCTATTGACTATCTCTTGCAATTTTTCCTTCTCAAAAGTAACTCTGGGCCTGGGTTTAACAATGATATACGATAGGATTACTTCAAGAATGGCTCCGGCGATTAAACCATAGATTATACTCGCCGCGGAATGTGTTATAAGAGCGGCTGATACGGCAACCAGAGTATCGAAAATAAATATCGATAGTCTAAAAGTAAATTCCCTTTTGAACTTAAGTTCCTTGACAAGCTTAACCACCGAAGGGTTAATAAATCCCCGAATAATCGGAACAACCGCCATTAAGTATAGAAGCCGGTAAGCATCGGGAGACTTAAAGAACACAACTATTACGGGTGAGGCTAACAAAATAACTATCGAAATAAGAAAACCCCGGGCAATAGAAAAAATCCAGGCTGTGTTGATATAGGTATCCATGTTTTTCTTCTCCTGCATTAGAACCACATTTACACCCGTTTCTGTTAAAATCTCAAGAAGTTCTAAAACTAAAGAAGCTATTCCAAAGAGTCCGAATTGAGCAGGAATAAGAACTCTCGCAAGAATCGCTGTCTTAGCAAAGGCAATTGCTCGCGAGATGGCCTTGAGTCCACCAAGCCAGGAAACCCCTTTTACAATGTCTCTTAAATACCCCATTATTTTCCTATTATACCTTTCAAAAACCCTGCCATTACGGCAAAATCCGATGAAATTTGAATCACCGGTCCCCAAATACTAATCTCCCAATCTTTAAATTCTAAATTGACCTTCTTATAAGCCCACAGAAGGTAAAGTATGACAAGTATCAAAAGTATGACGGGGAGTGAAGGGTTTGCAAAAGATAAAATTAATATTAAACAACCAAATATATATCGCCCGAAGATTGAAAGAACATGGATATTGTGCGACGAAAGCTTTTGGGTTGGGTGCCACCAATTTCCGTATCGGGCGTCCCATCTGGCATAATCCTCCATAGTTTTTAACCCCTCCCTTAAAGTCCCCGGTGTCCCCCACTCCACTATCGCATCTTTCACGCGTGAATACTTTAGCCCCAGCTTAATTGCCTTTGTGTTGAATTCCGAATCTTCAGCCGAATTCTCCTCCCTTTCCGGGAATCCCCCAACAGTCTCCCAAGCTTCTTTTCTAAAAGCCATCGACCTTGCCGTGGGTAGAAAATCTTTGTCGAATTTTGAGGCAGGAAATCCAAGAAAGCAGCCTAAAGCTTTTTGCATAGGGCTCTCCCCTATCATCTCGTATAATCCAGCAACAATATCTACGTCTGGGTCGTTAAAAGGTGCTGTAATCTTTTCCAACCAATCCTTTTTAGCAATACAACCAGCGTCGGTCATAGCTATTATCTCGCTATCGGCAATTTCAACGGCCAAATTTCTGCCTCTTGCCCTTAAACAATTCTCAAGGAGAAGCTTAATTCTCCCATCTTTCTTTTGATAATGTTTCAGAATCTCAATAGTTTTATCCCTAGATCCCCCGTCAACCACCACTATTTCTTCTGTTCTTTTAGTTTGTCCTAGTAACGAATCCAGAAGTGGACTTATTATTTTCTCTGCGTTTAAGACGGTTAAGCAAATTGACACCTTCATTGCCAAATTATAACAATCTTTTAGGGCGGGGAGAACGTCATTGCACTTTTACGGCAGTCTAACTAAACTGAATTTATATGGCACAAACCCCCAAAGAGAAGGACCCTCCGATTGTCGATGTTAAGGTAAGAAACCCAATAACCTACATCAAAAAGTGGTGGAAAAAGGTCATTGAGAATGAAGGAATATTTTTCAGTTTCCGGGTGCGTCCCCTCACGGCCATTGCGGTCGCTTTGGTTGTCACAAGCTTAACACTTGGGCTAGGTAAATTTGTATTGCCATTTACTATCCCATTTTTCCAATATAACCCCGAACCGGCTACGCCTCTCGTTCCTACCCCTGAGGTTTGGAAAGAAACCGCCTATACAGGGACTTTACGCTATTCGGAAGCAACAGGTAAATACTATTTGGTGACGACCGCATCTGAAGCAATCACCCTTCAAGTACCAGAAAACATAAAGCTTTCCCCTTATGTCGGAAGAAGAATTTTTGCAACTGGAAAGTATTACAAGGCAACACGTACATTAGTGGTAGCCAGCGCTAACGACACAGAACTTTTACCGTCAGCCTCCAACCCTATTCCTACAACATCTCCTACCCCGTCGCCATCTCCCACTCCCACTTTTGAGCCGGCCTCAGGTACCGACACAATCACACCGTCTCTTTAGCTCCTAAACGTATTCTTTCTTGGGAAGAAAATATTTTCTATAAAGTCGTCTTAAAATTGTCAAGCCTACTATTAAAACAGCAAACCAATAAAACCACGAAAAGGGGGGCGTCCAGGCATCTGTTCCAGTGAAATAGGCGTGGACTGCGACGAAAAGGAATGCAACATAATTGAGGATGTGCAAACTCCTCCACTTTTCTCTAAAAAAGGGTTTTGTTCGAAAATAACCAGCGGCAACTCCGACAGTAAGAAGTAAAAAAGCGAATCTGCCAAAGCTTATCCAAAGCTCTCTTCCTGTCAGTGACATCGGGAAAATTGTAAATAAAGGATTAAAAATGCCCAAATTAAAGTAGTTGAAAAGTGTATAGAGCATTGGGTGGATAAGAATTAATCCGTATATAAAAAGCCCTTGGGTCGTATGAAACTTAAAGACCCAACCCCCTAATTTTTCTGTTAATAAAGTCATATATGAGCCCAGTATTATTTGCCAAAACAAGAGTATAAATGCGGCTAATCCCGTTAGTCTTTGGAAAAAGTTGGTAATTAAAGTTGGGTTATCGATGGAACCGGGAGGGGTAAGACTAAGGATTGTCAAAGGGGCAATTAGAAGTGTCACAAACCAGAGAAACAAAAAGAGGGGCTTTCCAACACCGATACTCATCTATAAAAGTATATCAAAAAAACTACTTGACTTTCAAAAGTGTCTTGTTAAGCTAAATGAGGTGTCATATCCTGAAAACCGGGCAGGCCAAGCCGGACAAATAGGCCGAAGTATAGGAGTTATTGAACCAGATCACCCTTCTTTTAAAGTTGATACCCCATTACAAACTGGAAGACCCGAGTGGATGGACAATAAAGTTTTAGCGGTTAAAGACGGAAAGACTATCGAAATTCCCATCGGTGTTTGGCTCAGAGATAATATTTCTCCTCATGCCCGCGGCACCTAAAAAAGTGCTATCATCTTGTAAATGTTAGAGTATTTCGGGTTAAAAATCTGTGGTCTAACTCGCAAACTTCCCCTAATCCCCATTTCCAAGAACACCAAAATTGCTAGCTTTAACATTTTGGGGGATGCAGAGCTGACCGAAAAAGTGGCTACTGAACTTTCAAAAAGACTAAAAAAATATAAATTTGATTATCTCGTGGGACCCGAAGTAAAGGTGGTTCCACTTATTCATGAACTGGCAACTAAATTAAGACACAAAAAATATGTAATATGCAGAAAGAGCGTCAAACCTTATATGGCCTCCCCAACTATTCTCAAGCCTCTTTCCCACTTCCCCAAACACGTAAGGCCCCTTGTTATTGACGGGGCTGATAAAGAAATGCTCTCTGGAAAAAAAGTTGTAATTGTAGACGATGTGGTCTCAACCGGAGTAACGATAAGAATGATTAAATACCTGATGGATAAAATTGGAGCAAAGGTTGTGGCAACTGTTGCAATCATAAGGCAGGGAGAAAAACAATTTGACGAAATTGAGAATTTTATTTACTTGGCCGAACTTCCAATTTTCAAAGAGACCACAATATAGGACATTTCTTCTTCTTGACAGGGGTAAGGGCAATTGCTAAGGTTAATATGTTTTCACAACAGCGCAATATCTCAGATTAAGCCGGAGAAAAATATAAGAAACAGGGCTTAAAAAAGGTACCCGGACTGTTGTGTTCGGGTTTTTTAGTTTTAATGAGTGTAGAATTTCGAGTTACCTCCGATTTTCGGGAACTTGCCGAAATAGCAGAAGCTAGAAACGCCTCTCCAGAATGGCGCGGAGTTTTAGAAATTAAGCCTTCAGTAAATAGAGTCTTCCGTCTTCGTGGAAGACCTCCCAATAAGGGTGATATAAACGACATCTACTACGACTTGGTAGATTTTTCCCAAATAACGATATCTTTTAATGAGCTTGCTCGGCGACTTTCACAAATGGCAGAGTTAGAAGGTACTTATTACCCTCTAGCCGAAAATTTCGCCCTTCGTGTCGCTCGAGATACAGGTCGTTACGAAAGAATCCCGGATTTTATAGATGCAGGCAAAGACCTGGTTGCTCACGCCGTCTGGTACTTATGGAGACCGGAAAGAGGGGAAGATTTTACAACCCTAAACAGTATAAATAAAGCTCAACTAAACAGGGCCCTAAAATCTTTTTGGTACCGCTCAAATTTCCACCAATCCTTCTCGGGCGTGGCAATCCATGAACTGCATACGGCCAAGCCTTTGGATGAAAATGACGCGACTGCCGTACGATCAAAGCCTAGAACAAGACTCAAGCAAGCCACTCTACATCTTTCTCTGCCCTCTGTTATCGCAACTGTTGATGAATGTGACCCGATCGAAAAGATAGCCTCCCTTGCCGTAATGGGATATTACCCCGACGGGAGAGGGCTCATGGGAGTAGCCAAACAAATTAGGGTGGATCGAATCAAGTTGGGATACGCCTTAAACCGAGCGATTGAAAAACTTATACAGACTCGAAACGGAGCAACTCCCGAAAGGTCAATTAGAGAAATTGTTGACGAGCTCCTACGAGACGGAAAATACCGCTACGCCTCCGGAGCAGCAGTGGTAAGAAACTCTCCGAGATACTTACTTCTAAGAATGAGGAAGTTACCCCAAGGACTATCTGAACCAGAAAGGAAAATCGTGGAATTAGCACTCATGAGAAACGGCAATACGCTCTTGTACTCTAACAATGAGGAAATAGGACAACAACTCGGAGTAGACAAGAATATGATTTTCAACGTAATCCGAAACGTCACGAGTAGTCTTCAGCAGGATACACTTTAGGAAAAACCTTGAGACTATCCTGCTGCAGTCTACCTTTTCTAGGTCCCGAAGGTAGAAAATCCTAGCAGCAAAAAGGAGGATTGCCCTTTTACAAATAGGGACCGCTTACACTCAAACTGGAGGAAGCAACAATGTCTCGCAAATGGAGGGTCCTGTTCGTGCTGGGAATCCTGGCGGTACTTACTGCCGGATGCGGAGCCTCTGCTCAACCGCAAGCCCAGCCGCCTGTGCAGGTGGAGGTTATCGTTGTCTACCCTACTCCGATGCCTACCCAGATTCCTGCACCAACAGCCGTACCGTTGAAGCTCGATGACACCCCTCGTATCGCCCTGATTTCTGCCTTTGACGGCGAACTCTACGCTTTCAGGGACGAGGGCAACATCGAGGAAACCCTAGTCGTCGACGGCCGAACCGTGTACATGGGAACGCTTGCTGGGCACGACGTTCTCATGACGATCAGTGGGGTTTCGATGGTCAACGCAACGCAGGCGGTGACCACGCTGATCGAGCGGTTCAACATCACACACATCGTGTTTTCGGGTATAGCGGGCGGCGTCAACCCGGATCTTCGAATCGGCGACGTGGCTGTGCCTGCGAGGTGGGCTGAGTACCAAGAGAACTACTTCGCCCGAGAGACGTCCGGCGGCTTCGCTCCCCCGCCCTGGGTCACGCCGATAGCACCCAACTTCGGGATGATGTTTCCCAGCTGTCCCGATGTCGTTCTGCCAGGGTCTCCGCCCGACCTCGAGACTACGATGTGCTGGTGGAACGCCGACCCAACCATGCTCCAAGTCGCCCAACAGGTGGCCACCAGCATCGAGCTCGAACGGTGTGTCGATGCAGACCACTGTCTCAGTGAAACGCCGGTCGTCAGGGTCGGTGGAAACGGCGTAGCCGGGCCCACTTTCGTGGACAATGCGGAATACCGAAGCTATGTCTGGGACGTCTGGCGGGCTGACTCCCTGGACATGGAAAGCTCAGCCGTTGCCCACGTGGCTACCGACAAGCATGTTCCGTTCATCATCTTCCGGAGCCTCTCCGATCTTGCCGGAGGCGGCCCAGGAGAGAACGAGATCGGGACATTCTTCGGCATCGCGGCCACCAACAGCGCCAGGGTCATGCTCGCCTTCCTGGAAGCCTGGCCGTAAGCACCGTACGGGGAAAGAAATTTAAGTCCCCAAAGGGGGGGTCGAAGTGGACAATCGTCCATCAGGCCCCCTCTGGTACTTTAAAAGTGGTCGCTGCAGGGATCGAACCTGCGACCTCTTCGATGTGAACGAAGCGCTCTACCACTGAGCCAAGCGACCAATATGCATATTTTACCACGCCAGTGGGCCATTCTCATTTAACCCCTTGTAACTTAAGTTTGGACACGAATATAATTAATTCATGTTTCTAAAACGTCTGGGAGCTTTTTTTTTGGACTTTTTGGAGGTAATTGTTTTTGCCGTAGCAATATTTCTTTTCTTTTATCTTCTGATCTTGCAACCCCATAGAATTGACGGCAACTCCATGCAACCCAATTACCCAGACAACGAACTACTTTTGACCGACAAAGTAAGCTACAGATTCAATGAACCCCAGCGAGGTGATGTGATTGTTTTTGAAGCTACAGCACCAACCGATAAAGGAAAAGAATTCATTAAAAGAATAATGGGTTTACCCGGGGAGAGGATTATGGTAAAAGACGGCCTTTTTTGGGTAAATGGAAAGGTAGTGAGAGAGGATTATTTAGCTTCCGGCACCCAAACCTTTTCAGGAGTTTTCCTTAAAGATGGGGAGGAAAAGGAAGTTCCAAGCGGAGAATACTTTGTCATGGGAGATAATCGTGGCTCCTCGTCCGATTCAAGAGCCTGGGGATTTGTTCCCAAGGAGGCTATTACCGGAAAGAGCTGGTTCATCTATTGGCCACCTAAAAACTTGGGAATAGTTGCAAAAGTTGAATATTCTATCTAAAAGTTAAATCGAGGTAATGGCTCTATGAACTTTTTGAAGCCTTTCCTCTGTTTCCTCCAAACCACCCTTAAATACGATACTGATTTTTGTTTCGCGCCTTGAGCGAACTAATTTAACGGTTGATTTCCTAATATCTTCGGAAATTCCGTCGTTCAATTTCTTTTGCATCTCCTCCTGCATTTTGTCTAGCTCCTCCGAGACTACCCTTAACTGGTCTTGTCTAACCCCAACCGTTTTTGTCGACTGTTGAGACTTTGCTTTCATTCTCCTCGCTAATTCCTCAGCCCGCCTCACAGACCCACTTTCCCGCAAAATTATCTTATAAGCCTCAAGCATAAGCCCCTGGTCATCCACGGCCGCCAGGGCTCTTGCGTGACCCTCCGATATTAAACCAGAAAGAAGACCATCCTTCAGGGCGTCTGGCAAAGAAAGAAGCCTTATTGAGTTTGAAACGTAAGCAACGCTCTTTCCGATTCTTACTGCAATCTCGCTCGTTGTGAGACCAAACTCATGAATTAATCTTTCGAATCCCTTCGCCCGATCGAGTGGATTAAGGTCAATCCTCTGAACGTTTTCAACTAGTGCCATCTCAAGCATCCCCTTGGGCGATGTTTCCCTTATTAGTGCTGGGACAAACGGTAATCCCGCCAACTTCGAAGCGCGCCATCTTCTCTCCCCCGCAATTATTTGATATCCGGCTGGTGTCTTAGCAACAACCAGGGGCTCAAGTATTCCGTGTTCTTTAATAGAATCAACTAGATCTACCAGGGATTCTGGAGTAATTGCACCACGCGGCTGGAGAGGATTTGGTTGGAGCTCGTTTACGTCTATCTGAACTACTTCTTCTGCCATATTATGTTATTGAAATTATGCCTTTCCCATATTTTTGGCTCATTTTCACTTTCCCAACCCGCACCGAATAAATCGTGTGGTCTCGACCTTTTTTGGCACCGGTACCTGCATGAAATTTAGTACCTCTTTGTCTAATCAATATTTCTCCCGCTCCAACACTTTCTCCATTTGACACTTTCATTCCAAGCCTTTTTCCAGCTGGGGAAACGTGTTGAGATGCTTTACCGCCTTGTTTATGCGTAGACATAGTAATTTTTTGAAATTGCAATCAATATAATGGATATTTTCACAGCTGTCAAGAGACTAGAAAGAGGCAATTTGATATATTTTCAGAGAGATATTTTCTCTACAAGTAGCCTTGAGAATTGGGGACGAAATCCTATATGTTTCCTGTATCTTGATTTAGCTCTGAATTTTATGACGTCAATTTTTTCTCCTTTAACGTCTGCAATCTTTTTTAGAGCTACCTTTGCGCCGACGACTTTTGGTTTTCCGACGGAAACTTTTTCTGAATCCACAACCAACAAAACCTCAGGAGCGACCTCATCCTCTATCCTATCGACTAAAATTTCTTCTTTTTCCGAAACTTTATATTGATGACCGCCAAGCCGTATTACTGCATATTTAGCCATATTCATCGCAATTTTAACCTGAAGGGCAGGCAAACTCAAGATTGAATTTGTTTCCGACAGGAAGTTACTATCGCAAGCGAAATGCTGGTGGCAAGAAGCGACGATCCTCCTCCTGAAACAAGTGGTAAGGGAACACCGGTTATGGGTAGAATACCCATATTCATCCCGATATGCACAAATGTTTGGGCAAAAAGAGTTAAAAAAATTCCTGCCGTATACGCCCTCGCCGCAAAACTTCTAGGATCTGAAATTACGCTTGAAATCCTCCAAAAAACCGCAAAAAGGCCTACCAGGATTAGTCCTGCTCCAACTAGACCCATCTCCTCGGCAATTGAAGCAAAAATAAAGTCCGTGTGCCGCTCGGGCAGGAATGCTAGTTGTGTTTGAACCCCCCGCCCCAATCCCCTACCGGTAAGCTTTCCAGAGCCAACAGAAATCATCGCTTGCAAGCTATTGTATCCCGCTCCATAGGGGTCGCTGCCGGGATTTATGAAAGTAATTATTCTTGCTTTTTGATAAGGGGCAAGAGCCTGCCAGGCAAGCGGCACGATTACTATAAGTATTAGTCCCCCAAAAAGCAACAATTTTTTGTTTATTTCCGAAGCTAGTACTACGCCTATAAAGCCAACTAGTGTCAATATCGCCACCCCGAGTGAGGGTTGTACCAAAATAAGAAAAGCGGGCAGGGTAAGTAAGATTAGAGTATTTATAAATCTTTTTAAGTCAATCTTCTGGGATGTTAGGTAGTTGGCGAAATAAATAATTAAAAGCGGTCTAACTATTTCCGCCGGCTGAATAGTAAGAGGTCCAATTGGTATCCAACGAATTGCACCCCTGGTAACTTGTCCAATCAAAAGCGGAGCCAAAAGAAGAAGAATCGAGAGTATATACAGATGTTTTGAAAAAAGCGAGAGAATTTCAAAATCGATATGAGAGAATATAATAAAGGCAACCACCGCGAGTGCCAAATATAAAAAATATACAGGGAAAAGAGAAGGAGCCAGAGAGCGAAGGTTAACCACACCAAAGACTACCAAAAAAATTGCTGCGAATAAGAGGATATAGTCAAAGCGGCGTGAGATTGAAAAACCTTTCATCCTAACTCAATTTGCTTACCTTGAAATCTCCTTTTGTCAATTTGCCAATTATAGCTTTAGATGTTACTCTTTGAATAAGATATTTGTTCATTGGCAGCCATGGTGTAGAAACGTTTATCTTTTGGGTAAGATCCATACCCATTTTTTTCCTTTCTTCCTGAATATCTCTAATAAGTTCTCGAGTTTTAGCTTCCTCTTCGAGTTCAGGTGTTATTTTAGTATCTAGTTTGTTATTTAACGTTTTCCCCTTCTTTAAGGTCCATTTTTTTATATTTAACTCATCTAATAAATAAGTCCTGAGATTATTACCAATTTCGAATGGAGCAGAAGTTTCTAAATAAGCTAATGGTTGTCTAACTGGAATTCCCTTTTCTTTTCTAATTGAGTGAACTTTCTCTACGACTAGCCTAAGATTCTGCATATCACTAATTAATTTGGCGTCAACATCAGCGGCTTTTGGCCAATCCGACAAATGGACCGATTCTTCCTCTGACAAATTTTTATAAATTATTTCAGCAATGAAAGGGGTAAATGGAGCAAGAAGTTTGGTTAAGGTAACAAGTAGCAAGTGACAAGTTGTATAGAATATATCTTTATCTTTTTCGGACTCCGCGGCTGGACCTATTCTATCTCGGGAACGCCTAACGTACCAAAGAGATAAATCATCGACAAATGCCTCAATGGCCCCACTCGCTTGATAAGCATCATATTTCTCAAGGGATTCTGTTACTTCCTTAATAGTTTGGTTGAGTCTCGAGAGGATCCATTTATCAAGTGGCGTCAGATTTGAGTTTTTCCCGCCTGCCGGCGGGGCAGGGAGTTTTCTAGTTTTTGATGGCTTCCATCTATCAAGATTCGCATAGGTGACAAAGAAGTTATAGACGTTCCAGAGTTTTAGATGAAATCTCCTTCTTGTTTCATCAGCAACATGATATCCGAATATAAGATTCTCTGATGGGTTCTGTCGAACATACATCCAGCGCATGACATCGACTCCAATTTTGTCTGCGCCTTCATTGAATTCGATTGCATTCCCCCATGATTTATGCATTGGACGGCCGTCTTCTCCAAAAAGCGTCGCAAAACCCAAAACGGATTTAAAGGGTTCACGATTTTCTAAGACAGTACTCATCGCCAAAAGTGAGTAAAACCAATTTTTAAACTGTCCCGGAAAGCTTTCTGTGATAAAGTCAGCCGGATACCACTTCTCAAACTCTTTTTTGTCTGTTAAGTAAAGCGGGGCACTTTTATTGTCAACCGAAACCGTGGAGAATGAAACAATCCCCGCGTCAAGCCATGGATTTCCTACATCCTGTATTCTTTCCATAACCTCCCCACACTTTGAGCACTTTATTTTCACTTCGTCGATCCACGGCTTGTGAGGAGATTTGCCCTCAAATTTATCCCAACCCTCTGTCGCTTTTTGCCTTAATTCATCCTTTCCGCCAATCACTTCAAAGTTTCCACATTTGCCACATACCCAAATGGGAAGAGCCAAACCCCAATAACGCTTTTTTGATATAAGCCAATCGTGCATATTTTTCAACCAGTCTAATTCCCTATCCAGTCCGAATTTTGGCAACCAGTTTATTTTCTTTGTGACTTCCATCATTTGCTCTCTCAACCCATCCATCGCGATGTACCATTCATCCACCACCCTCCAAACAAGCTCGGTCTTGCAGCGCCAGCAGGCCGGGTATCTGTGTCTGTAAGAAACAATGTCGAAAAAGTACCTGCCTCCTTCTTTATCTTTGATGTAATCAAGAATTACTTCAGGGTGCTCTTTTGCATTTTTACCCGAGAATTCGCCCAAATCCGAAAGATAAGTTGCTTCCTCGTCTATAAGCTCGATCACCGGAAGTTTTAGTTTCTTTCCAAGTTGAAAGTCTTCGCTTCCGGCTCCAGGGGCAACGTGCACAAGGCCTGTTCCTTCCTCTTCGCTGACCGGCAGAATTTTTTCATCGGTCGCAACTACTTCATGAACATATTTTCCAAGTGATTTTTTTACCCTGACTAAACTATCGAATGGAGATTCATATTTGAATCCAGCTAACTCTCGACCTTTCAATTTCTTTTCTAGAGTAAGCCCTAATCGCTTCGCCGCAAATTCAAGGAGATAATATTTATTTCCCGCAACTTTCCCAGTTGCAACGACATAATCTTTGTCAGCGTCGATTGCGACAGCTACATTTCCTGGAAGGGTCCAGGGAGTCGTAGTCCAAACTAAAAGATACTCATTTCTCCTGCCCTTGATCGGATATTCGATGTAGACGGAATCGTGAGTTGCCTCTTTATAATCTTCTGTGAGCATCTCGTGCTGGGAAATTGCGGTCCCGCAACGGGGACACCAGGGAACTGAATCTCGTCCTTTATAAATAAGACCGCGTTCATGGCACATTTTAAGAAAGTGCCAAATCATGTAGTTATTCTCATCCGAGAGGGTGTAGTAGGAGTTATCCCAATCCATAAAATAGCCCAAGCGTTTTGATTGCTCGGTTTGAATTCCGGCATATTTTTTTGCCCTCTCCTTACAAAGCTCTACAAAGCGCGCAATTGAAGCTTTCTTGTCACCGGATACTAAATTCTCTATATCTCTTTTATTCTTTAACCCTAATTCTTTTTCAACTTCTACCTCAACCCAAAGACCTTGACAATCAAAACCATTCTGAAATCTTTGCTTAAATCCCCGCATGTTATAGAAACGCTGCCAGAGATCTTTATAGGTCCTCCCCCATGCATGGTGAACTCCCATGGGATTGTTGGCTGTAATGGGTCCGTCCAAGAAAGAGAAGTTTTTAGTAGAGTTTTTGTTTCTTTCTCTATACTTCTTAACCATTCCCGTAGTTTCCCATTCTTTCAGGGTCTCCTTCTCCAAAGAAGGAAAGTCTACCTTGGGGTCAACAGCATCAAAAAAAGGCTTTTTGGCGGCCATATTGAACTTATTCTACAACAAACCTAGTGGATTTTGCGAAGGAGAGCGGAAAATTTCGTTATCGTTTCTAATATTCCCCTCTTAAAATTTTCAGGGTGAGCTTTAGCCATAGCAGTAATTGTAACTACATCCAACCATTCTAGTTTGTCGATTTCCTGTTTATTAAATTCTCCGATATCGTCGGCAATGTCGACTCTGTAAACCATAGCAAAACACCCAACACCGTCTTTTGGAGTCATTTTTCCCAATTCCTGAATCTTAGCTTCTTTAATACTCAATTCCTCGTTTAACCCCCGCTTGGCTGCCTCAAGATAACTCTCTCCCGAACGAACATGCTCTCCGCACGAAAAGTCGTAACATCCGGGAAAGATTTTTTTCTTCATTGACCGTGTCGGTAATAATATTTTATTTTCGGCGTTTAAAACAAAAATATTAACCACCCGGACATTATGCTCAAGCCCCCTCTTCCAGATATTGTTCCTTGTATCACGACCGACGACTTTATCGTTCCTATCTACAATATCTAAATATTCTTCGTCTTCCATAGGCTAACTATATTATATACGTCAATTTTGTGGATTTTGCGAAGGAAGAGCCGGGATCTATTTGAAAGCAACCATATGTTTTTCCAATACCTCATTAAAATCCAACGCTGCGTCGGTCTCCGAGGCGCCTATCTCTGCCAAAGCATTCAATCTCGGTTGTACCTTGGGATACTCCTCGTAAAAATATGGATTATCCGGATTCAAACCCCGGGTGGTTATCGTTGAAAAGCGGGATACGAGAAGAATGCTTATCGCTTGCCCTTTGTCAATCAAGATTTTCCCGGAATCGGGGTCCGTATGGCTTCGGATATACAAATCCAGAGCATCCGATGGGGCTAGAACAAAAGTTTCGTCCGTTTGGGGATTACGGAATCCTATTTTTCCCCCTTCAACTGGGAATACCTGGTATTCTCTAAGCTCAGCATTCGGAATAAATTCATGAGTCATAGCCTAGTGGATTTTGCGAAGGAAGGCCGGGATTTCAAATTTCTCGCCAAACATATCTTGTTCTTCTTCCTCCTCCGGTGGCTCCTCTGGCGGCCTTTTTTCTTCTTCCTCTTCCTCGTCCCCCTGGGCCTCTAGGGCTTGCGGGCCGGGAGCTTCCCGCCTCTCACTCACTACCCCCTGAATTACCGGAGGTTCTGGTTTTGGCTGGGAGATTTGTGCAAGTCGTGCTCTTGTTTCGTCAAACCCAGTGGCAATTACCGTAATTCTTACCTGGTCAACAAGTTCGTCTTTAATAACGGCCCCGAAAATAATATTGGCGTCAGCGTCAGCCGAGCTTGAAATAATCCTTGCAGCTTCGTCCACTTCAAACATTGTTAAGTCGGCACCCCCCGCAACATTAAAGAGTACCCCTCTTGCTCCCTCGATAGAGAGGTCAAGAAGCGGCGAGGATACCGCGGCACGTGCGGCCATTTGAGCTCGATTTTCTCCAACACCAGTTCCAATTCCCAGAAGAGCTGTTCCAGCATTTTGCATGATGGTTCTAACGTCAGCAAAGTCGACGTTAATTAGCCCCGGAGTCGTAATAATATCGGCAATCCCGCCAACCGCCTGCCCCAGAACCGAGTCAACCACTTTAAAGGCTTCAAGAAGTGTCATTTTCCTATCAATCACATCCATCAACCTCTGATTTGGAATAACAATTAATGTGTCAACCGACTCTCTCAATTTCTCAACACCGTCCTCGGCGATTACCATTCTTCTTGTACCTTCAAAAGCAAAAGGTTTAGTTACAATACCCACAGTTAGGGCTCCGGACTCCTTTGCTAGTTTTGCGATAACAGGAGCCGCCCCCGTCCCGGTTCCTCCTCCCATTCCTCCCGTAATAAAAACCATGTCGGAGTCTAATAACAGTTCTTTTATTTTTTCGGTCGATTCTTCTGCTGCCTGTTGACCCTGCTGCGGGTCTCCCCCTACCCCTAACCCCTTAGTCAGCTTTTCTCCAATTTGAAGTTTTGTCGGAGCTTTATTGGCAAGAAGAACCTGCGCGTCGGTATTAACTGCAATAAACTCCACGCCGTTAACGCTATTTGTCTCAAGCATTGAGGAAACGGCGTTTCCCCCACCACCGCCAACTCCAATTACTTTAATCTTCGCAATTCTTGCTGAATCTGGTTTAACGAGCGCCATGAATATCTAAAACTAAGTCAGACGATTGTATACAAGGCAGGGAATTTTTACAAGTACTTAGGGCAAGAGGTTTTTGATAGCTTCGACTAACTTTCCAGCTATCCCTTTTGTGGGTAGTTTTATTCTTTTGCCTATACTTGTCAAGCCCTCTTTTCCCGGCTCGTTAGCTCCATAAAGAATCAAGCCAACGCAAGTCGAAAAAGAAGGATTAATTACGTCATCAATGAGGCCTCCAATACCTTTTGGTTTCCCAATTCTAACAGGCAGTGAAAGCATTCGACGTGCTGCATCTTCTATGCCTACGGTTTCTGCTCCTCCGCCCGTTACCACAACTCCAGAGGGAACTCTATTGGCAACGTCCGCTTTATCAAGCTCAAGTCGCACCATTGTAAAAATTTCATTCAAGCGCGGCCTTATAATTCCATCTACCAGGGTTCTTTTTGAAACATTCTTTACCTCGGGAACACCTAAGCTTTCTAAATCCAAAGTGTCTCCTTCTTCCTTTGTCTTCTTGTCTTTTTTTGCCGAATCCGAAAGAAAAACTTTAATTTTTTCCGCCGACTCCAAGGACACCCTTAAACCTATAGCTAAATCATTGGTTACATTCTTGGCACCAATCGGAATAACTCCAGAATAGGTAATCGCTCCGTCGATAAATGCAGCTACCGAAGTCGTTCCACCACCAATATCGACTACCACGCACCCCAACTCTTTCTCGGTACTCGAAAGAATAGCTTCAGCTGATGCTAAAGCGGAAAAAACCAATCCTTCTGTCTCTATTCCAACCTCTTTAGCCGCCTTCCTCAAATTTTTGATGGCTGCAAAGGACGCTGTAATTATGTGGGTGTCGACTTCAAGTCTCACTCCGCTCATTCCAATCGCGTCTTTCACTCCAGCCTCTCCGTCAACAATAAACTCGCGGGGAACCACATGAATGACCTCTCGAGAAGAAGGAAGCGAAACTGCCGAAGCTCCTTCAATCACACGGTCAACGTCGTCTTGGGTTATCTCCCCATCAGGATCCGAAACAGCAACGACTCCGTGGGAATTTTGTGATGCCATATGTGCCCCGGAAACGGCAATATATGCACTGTCGAGATTGTATCCCGCCATCCTCTCAGCCGCCTCAATAGAAGCAATTGCCACCTCAACAGTCTCTTCAATATCAACTATCTGGCCTTTTTTCACTCCACGAGAGGGAACCGCTGCAACCCCTACGATATTAATACTTACCTCAAAGGTGGTCGGGTCGGTAACGACTTGAGCAATCAAAGTCGCCACTTTAGAAGACCCGAGCTCAACTGCCGCGACTATTCGATTTTTAGCCATATTTAATATTGTAGATTATTTTTCACTCCCGTAGAACTGGATTTTTGAATCTTAAGTCTATCTCTCTTGGCTTGACGTCTACCCCCTCGTATCTTTTTAGAACTAAAGCTAAAGATGAAATTAGTATTTCACGATCACCTTCAAGAGGAAAGATTACTTTTGTTCCGTCATTAAGGAAAATATATAACGCCCCATTCTCGACGACACCAACTTTAACCTGATAGAAAGAAAATAAGTCAGCCAAAATTAAGAGTGCAAAAAAGTTCTCTTGACTAACTTTCTCTCCAACACTCCCGATGCCTTCCGGAATTACGATTTGGGGCAGATTTGACGCCTCTTCAATAGAAACTATATACCCTTCCGCATCAACTAACGCAAGAGCTTTCGTGTCAGATCTTACGACTGCGAATTGGGGCTTCCTTTCTATTAAGTTAACACTTAGGCGATTTGGTAGATAAAATTGGATAGAAAAATCTTTGACTAAGACCTCGTGAGCTAATATTTCGGATATCCCAACTTTCGCCTGGTGAAACGGTAGGCCCTCGAGATTCTCAAGTTTAGCAAAGATGGTTACGTTGCAAGGTCCAAATTGACTACTACAGGTTATATCCCCAATTTTCAGAATTCTTGATACAAAGATGGTTAATACTATAAGAACAAGAACTCCTAAAATTAGCTTTATAACAGTCTTCACTTTAAACGTACTCCTTAATCAGATCGACCAATTTCTTGGAGGCGCCCGTATCCGGGCTAATTTTGTGTCTAGTTTTTAGAGCGAAATAGTCCCAATTCCTGACCATATATAGAACCTCTTTAAAAAGAATATTAGACGTTAGGGTGTCTTGTCTTAACACCTTGGCAATTCCAAATTCCTCGGCGAACTTGGCGTTCTTCGTCTGTTCATCTTCATAGCTCCAGGGAATCGGGATAAGAATTGAGGGAATTTTTGTAATCATAATCTCGGAAACTGTATTTGCACCAGCCCGGGCAATAACTAGATCCGCACGCTTGTATACTTCACCCATTTGCATAGGATCTATTTGGGCAAATATTTGATATTTTTCCTTTAATTCCCCGGGTAAGTCGTGCTTTAACCTTGAAAACTTTTTGTAATCCATCGGCCCTGTGTGGTGAATCAGTTTAAACTTGGTAAGGAGTTTGGGTAGAACTCCCTCAATTAGGCTATTTATTGTTAGCGATCCTCTTGAACCTCCAGTTACAAATATTGTCGGGGGGGACACTAACTTATTTTTGGGAGTAACTAGCGAAATTTGGGCCATAGTAGGATTGCCCGTCACAATACACTTTTCTTGGGGGAAATATTTCATACTCTCAACTCTCGCCAGTGCAATCCTCTGTGCAAAATATGCCGAGTACTTATTGGCTCTACCTACGGCTACTGTTTGTTCATGAACAATAACCGGTATCCTCCTTAGATATCCGGCCAAAACTACTGGGAATGCTGCAAAACCTCCGAATGAAAGAATTACATCGGGATTAATTTTAGATAATTCCCAAAACGCAAAGAAAAAACCTAGAGGAATTTTAAAGAACGACGGAATTGTCCAAGATGTAAATCGCATCTGTAGCCTCCCGCTAATAATCGGGCGAAGTTTTACTCCCATTCTGGGGAAAATCGACTCTTCAATAGGCACAACTTTTTTTCCCTCGATGGCACTTTTTGGCCCTATCCAGTAAATATCCCAAAAATTAGTTTGGGGGCCTTGCTTATTTAGTTCTTCGATAACCGAAAGTGCCGTCGTTGCCGCGTGTCCACCCGTAAGGACAATCTTTACAATTTTTCTTTCTCCTTCAGTTTTTGGCATGTTTAGAAATATTAAGTAGTATACCAGCTGCAACCAAGATCATGGTTAGGGCGCTCCCCCCATAAGAAAAAAAAGGCAAAGGTACACCAGTAAGGGGGGTCAGGGCGACCATTGAGCCAATATTTAAAAATATTTGACCCCCAATCCAGGAAGCTATACCAATTGTAAGTAGCTGGGAAAATTTGTCCGGAGCATTTTTGGCAATAATAAGGACCTTTATAACAAATGCTGCTAAAAGAAAAATAACGACCAAGGCTCCGACAAAGCCTACTTCCTCGGCGACAACCGCAAACACCGAATCCGTCGCCGCCTCTGGCAGAAAGAGATATTTCTGCCGAGACGCCCCCAAGCCCACTCCGAAAAGACCACCTGAACCTAGCGCAAGGAGTACCTGCCTTATATGATAGGATTTACCTAAAGGGTCCTGAGTTTGTTCGAAAAAGGTTAGCAGCCTATCTCGTCTATACTGCGAGGTGAGTACAAGAATCAAGCTTGCTGTTACCCCTAAGGCCAACGCTCCAAAAAAGTAGAGTAAACTAATCCCTGAAACGAAAATTTGCGCCATTGAGGCGGCACCTACGACCAGGAAAGTGCCCAGGTCTGGCTGAAGCATTATAAGCCCCAAAACAATTACAAGCGGCAAAAAATAAGAAAGCGGTCCCTTGCCTTTGCTATAAGCTTTCGCCAAATAAATGGCCAGGCTAAGCTTCACAAACTCCGAGGGTTGAATCGAAACCGTACCAATTACTATCCACCTCCTTGCTCCCAGGGCCGAAACTCCGAGCGAAGGAAAAAGAACAGCAACAAGTCCTAAAATGCTTAGAAAAAGTAATGGGAGAGCCAACTTTTCCCAGAAAGAGTAATGAATTTTTGAAACAATAAAAAGAAGAACGAGACCTATCCCCCCCCAAACAATTTGCTGTTTTACAAAATAAAATTTGTCGTTAAAGGCGCTTAATGCCTGGGGCGCTGAAGCATCGGCAACAGCAATAAGACCCAAAGCCGTTAAGCTTAGAGTAAGAACGAGAAATGTCCTGTCCCAAACTTTCTTTTGTCTGGATAGACGCAGTTTTCTCACTTCAAATTGTAGCCAGCCAGAGTCCGAAAATTGCCAGCATGAGTCCTGCCAACCAAGCTCTGATTACAATTTTTGGCTCTTCCCAACCTATTGCCAAGAATGTGTGGTGAATAGGAGCTAATGGAAAAATAGGTCTTTTCATAAATTTCCAGCCGAAAATCTGAATAGCGGAAGACGCAGCCTCGATTACGAAAATTCCCCCAATAACTACTAAAGCGACCAAGCTTCCTGTTAATAATCCGATAACAGCCAGCGTCGCTCCAAATGAAAGGGCTCCTGCGTCACCCAAAAAGAGTCTCGCCGGCCAGACATTAAAATAAAGAAAGGCCATCATTATCCCTATCCAGATGGAGATGAATATCGAAAGCGGGGTATCGAGTCTCCCCTGGGTAATTATCAGGAATGCTAAGAGACAAATGACCAAAAGTCCCGAAGCCAAACCATCAAGCCCGTCTGTGATATTAAAAGCATTCGAAAACGATACTATTACAAAAGCGGTGAAAGGAATATACCATATTCCCAAATCGTAAACCCTATCAAATAGGGGAATATGTAAAATATGAATCCCAAGATACCTATAGATCACGTAGCCTATTGAGAGTCCCAAAATCCACTGCAAAATGAATTTGTGCTTCCTGCCTAGACCAAATGAAAGACCTAAAATTCCTGCGTGGCTCTTCCCAAAAATTTTTACCAGGTCGTCTGAGAGTCCCAAAAGGCCAAAAGATAAGAAGGTGAGAAATATGATGAAAAGCTCTGTCTTTAGTTCAAAGGAACTTCTGATAAAAACTCCCAAGTAGGAAGCTAGGGGGAATACCAAGGCAAAAAGCAGACAAACAAGGACAATAATCAAAATTCCACCCCCGACTGGGGTCCCGGCTTTAATATCGTGCAGCTTGTCAAAAAGCGGTACTTTACCCTTCCTCGGCGCTTCCTTTTTCCTGGTAAGTTTAAATTTATAAAGAAGGTCAATAAAAGGAATTACCAAAACCGAGGCTATGGAAAACGAAAATATGATTAGCCCCAGGCCGAGCGATAAGTAGCTTGAAGAACCCATCTTTAGAATTATATTGTACCTAGGATTTTAAGACAACCTTGCAATAAGATTATCGAGGCCAACACTCCGTGAGCCTTTAACTAAAACTATTATTCCTTCTCTTAAAAGTTTCTTTGCCGGTTTCACTGCCTCTTTCCAATTTGGTACAACCAAAACTCTTTCTTGGCCCAAAATTCGAGCAGCCGTGCGAGCCGTAACTTCTGAGGCATGCCCTACACAGATAAGGTTTGCCACGCCAGCCTTTCCAATATATTCGCCCAACTCCCTGTGGTATTTCTCCTCCCACCTTCCTAGCTCTAACATGTCTCCAAAGATTATGACTTTCTCTCCTTGGAGCTCCTCAAGAGTGGAGAGCGCCTCTATGGCAGCCCTGGGGCTACTATTATAAGAATCGTCAATAATGATCGCCCCGGAGGCGTGTTTTATTACTCTCATTCTATGAGGCGGGGCGTCGTAATTTGTGAGACCATTCCTGATTTTGTCTACATCGACCCTTAAAGCATAGGCTACAGCTGCCGCGGCTAGGGCATTGCCGATAAATTGTTTCCCAAAAACTGGGAGCGAAATTTTGATTTTTTTTCTAGAGTTTTGATCAAGGATTAACAAAAACTCTGTCTTAAAATCACTAGTAAACTTTTCTTGAGACGACATCACGTGAGTATCATTACCAAACCAAAGAGTTTTAGTCTTTGCCTTTCCTTTTAGTTTGGTCAAAAACTTGTCCTCATTATTAAGAACCGCTATCCCCTCTTTAGAAAGACCATTTACCAGTTTACTTTTCTCTCTGAAGACCCCTCCGGTATCGCCAAAAAAAAGTGTATGGGTGGGATAGATATTGGTAATTACGCCGATATCAGGTCGGGAAAGCCACAAGTAAAAATCCATCTCTCCAAGATACTCTACCGACATTTCAAGAATTAGAAATTTTGCCCCCCAAGGTATTCTTAAAATTGTGTTTGGAATATTGTAAACAGAGTCTACGCCTTCTTTCGACCAAACAGTTTTCCCAGAAAGATTCAAAATTGATGCGAGCATTTGAATAGTGGTCGTTTTACCAGCACTTCCGGTAACTGCAATAACTTTAATATCTGTATACCTTTGAAGAATTTTTAAATACCCCCTAGCCAGCCTTCTTTTAACGGGGTGAGCTAACCATTGCGATATGACGTGTCGAACTATTCCAAAAATATTTTTATTCTTGAGAAATGGAAGTTCAAAAACGTCGTGATATGGAAGTTTCGGTGTTACCCACCACTTTAGTATTGGATTAATTGTATTCATTATTATCTAACTAACACTCTGGGAATCCTTTCATTTATCCTTGCAATCATTTCATAATTAATTGTACCGCTTCTTTCAGCCAATTCTTCTGCCGAAATTGACTCCTTCCCACTTGGCCCCATTAAGAGAACCTCGTCCTCAACATGAACATTTTTAATATTGGTTACATCCACAACTATCATATTCATCGCGACCCTGCCGACGAGAGGAGTGAATTTGCCTTTTATAAGAACTCTTGAATTATTCGACAACCCCCTATCGTACCCATCGGAATAACCGACCGGAACAACCGCAATTTTAGTTTTTCTGTGTGCAAACCAGCTCCTGCCGTAGCCTACCGATTCGCCAGCCTCTATCTCCTTTACCTGGGCAACTATACTCTTCCAAGAAAGAACGGGTTTAAGAATTAATTTCTTTTTTCTAGTAGCAAGGGCTATTTTAGTTTCTCGCGAGGGCCAAAGACCATAAAGGGCTATTCCAATTCTTACCATTTTGAAATGGGTCTTGGGGTAAAGAATTGCCCCTGCGCTTGCTGCCGAATGAATTAAAGGGGGATGGATTCCATTTCGCTTCAACGCGGCAATTGCTTTATTTAAATTCTTTAATTGCAGATTAGCAAAACTCGCATCAAGCGTATCCTCGATATTGGCAAAGTGTGTAGATACACCCTCCAAAAACATCCTCTTTTCATTTTTAAGAATGTGTTTTGATAGCGTAAGCAAAGCTTCTTTCCCCACTCCCTGTCTATTTAATCCGGTTTCAATTTTAATGTGCAATTTAGCCTTTATAGGAAGATTTAGATTTACAATCTTATTTATACTTTCTCGGTTATATACGACCATTGAAATGTTTTTTTCTATAGCCTCTTTCATACGAGAAAGTGGGGTGTAACCCAAAATTACAATTGGTTTATTGGAAAGCTCTCTAACTATTAGGGCTTCCTCGATATTGTCCACGCAAAACCAATCGGTTGTATCTTTAAGGATTTCAACGACTTCACGGATTCCGTGTCCATAAGCATTTGCCTTGATCACACAACCAATTTTCGTTTTTGCTCCTACGATTCCCTTTATTTCACTTAAATTGTGAAGTAATGAAGACCTAGAAATCTCAATCCAAGTCTTGAAAGGAAGCGAATTATTTTTCGAGTGCATATTTAATAATTCTTTCCAAAAGTTTTGGATAAGAAATTCCTGCGGCGGCTGCCGCTTTGGGTAGAAGGGACATTGGTGTAAGCCCCGGTATTGTGTTAATTTCTAAAACGTAAGGATATTTGTTTTCTTTCAAGATGAAGTCCACCCTCCCAAAACCACTTGTCCCAATAGCTTTATAAACCTCAATTGCCAATTGCTGAACTTTCCTAGTAAGTTTTTTAGATAAACGTGCTGGGACAATTTCCTTAGCTCCGCTTTCGCTATATTTTGATTCATAGTCGAAAAATTCTCCTTTGAGTGGCCTAATTTCAATAACGGGGAGAGCTTTTGGATCCTCGTTTCCTATCACACTGACTGTTAACTCCTTACCCTTGAGGTATTCATCGACAAGGGCGATATTCCCGTATTCGAATGCTAACCTGAGGGCATTCTTAAGTTCGGATTTTTTCCTTGCAATAGAGGCGCCCACCGAGGAACCCAAGTTATATGGCTTTACGAAATAGGGGGGTCTTCCCAACTCCTTAAGGTTCCGAACCTTCTCACCCCTTTTTACAACGATGTACTTGGGAATAGGAATACTCCTCCCCTTAAGAAGCTCTCGAAATTTTATTTTGTCCATTCCCAAAGCGCTTGCAAGAACTTTAGAGCCGGTATATTTAACTCCTGAAAGTTCAAGCATCCCTTGAATTGTTCCGTCTTCACCGTATGGACCATGCATAGCAATAAAAGCTACATCTACCCCACGGGATAAATTATTTGCCCCGGTTATTTCTTTATAGGAAAGTGGTACTATTTCCTTTTTCTTTGACCTCGCTTTTATAGGGTCCGGTAATGAAAAGATACTTTTTGCATCCGTGAGTCTCCATTTGCTTCCGTCTCTTGAGATAACTACGGGGAGAGGGGTGTATTTTGATTTATCGAGATTCCTTACTACTTCGCGACCTGAAATCAAAGATATCTCATGCTCGGGTGATTTCCCACCCATCAATACGGCGACTTTCACTTTTCTCATAGACTTACCTTCTTAATCGAACCACTAATTCTTTCTCCCAAAAACATTTCTGCAACTCCTATAAATCTACTCGTTAAGTCCGTGACAAAATATATTCTTTTTGCTTTTGGGTTTTCGGGCGCCAAAAGATTCTTTTCCTCTAAATATAAGGAAAGGGAGGCTGCGATTTCTTCGGCGGGATCTATAAGGGCTACCCCCTGCCCCATAAAGCGTTTTATTTCTTTTTTGATAATGGGATAATGGGTGCAGGCTAAAATTAGCGAGTCAATTTTTTCCTTTTTAAGAGGAGTCAGATATTTCCTGATGAGCGCTCTTATTAGTTGCCCCGACGTTTCCCCTTCCTCAATTGCCGGCACCAAAAGGGGACAGGCAAGTTCTATGATCTTACTTTTTGCATTCAGTTTCTTTATCGCATCCCTATATGCATGGCTTCCTATTGTGCCTCTAGTTCCTATCACACCCGTTTTTCTTAAGGAGAGGGTAGCTACTTTCTTGACTGTAGGAGAAATTGCATCAAAGACAGGAACCGGTGAAATTTTTCTTACTTCACTCGCCCCCAAGGCAGAGGAAGTATTACAGGCAATTACCAAACATTTAACTTTTCTTGTGATAAGAAATATTGCATCCTCTAAAGAAAACTTTTTGACGACTTCCTTGCTTCTAGTTCCATACGGAACCCGGGCCGTATCTCCCAAATAAATTATGTCTTCATAAGGCAAGGCTTTCTTTATCTCATTTACTACTGTAAGGCCTCCAAGTCCGGAGTCAAAAACACCGATTGGTCGAGCATTCATATCAGCCGAGGGCTTTCACGGCAGATTTAAACTTTCTTCCTCTATCCTTGTAATCTCTAAACATATCAAATGACGCCGCGGCAGGAGAAAGAAGTATAACCCCTCCATTAGGCGTATTCAAAAATGCCTCCCGAACAACTTCTTCCATAGATGAATTTCCTTTATCGATTATCTTTCCTTTATACCCCGCATTCTTAATAGCAATTCTTATTTTTTGCCTTACCTGACCTATCAAAATTACAAATTTTACATTTTTTGCTTTAGAAATTTCTTCCCCCAAACCCTTGTAGTCAAGGAACTTCTCTGACCCTCCCAAAATTACAGTCAATGGCTCATCAAACGACCTAATGGCGGCAATTGTTGGCTGGGGACCCGTTGCAAATGAGTCGTTATAGAAAGTTATTCCTTTGACCTTCCCAACCAGTTCGAGTCTGTGCTCCAGTCCCCTAAAAGTCGTTAAAACCTTAAGGACGGCCTCGTCGCTAACTTTAAGAATATCGGAAACGGCGACGGCCGCCGCCACATTTTCCCAGTTATGTTCTCCCTTAAGAAGTAGGCTCTTTTTATACCTATCAGCAAGTTGTCTTTTGGAGAAAAAGACTACCTTAGCTTTGGTTTGCTTCGAAAAACTTTTTGGGGGTTCGTAATCGGAATTAATAACTGCAAAATCGTCTTTACCCTGAAATTTGACAATATTTTTTTTGGCACTTACGTATTCGCTTAAATCTTTATGCCAGTCGAGATGATCCTGGGTGATATTAAGAACTACGGCGATGTGGGGACTTTCGTCCATATCTATAAGCTGAAATGAGGAAAGCTCAAGCACAACCAAACTTTCTTTTTTAAGCTTGGGGATGAGTTCAAGAAAGGGTTTCCCAATATTTCCTGCCAAATAGACATCGTATCCTGCCTTTCTAAGAATTTCATAAATTAATGTAGCGGTTGTTCCTTTTCCTTTAGTTCCAGTAACGCCAATTATTTTTGCAGGAGATAGGTCAAAAAAAAGTTTAATCGCGCTTGAAATTGTTACTCCCTCACTCTCGGCTTTAACAATCTCGGGAATATTTCTATAAACCCCAGGAGATCTAAAAATGGTATCGAAATTCCCCAGTCCGTCTCTTAGATAATCCTTTCCGCAAATTAGAGTCAAATTATTTTTGGCCACACCCTCAAAATTCAAATCCCCCTCATTTTTCCTATCAAATACGAAAATTTTGGCCCCTTCCCTTAAAAGGTAGTTTGCCAAGTCTTTGCCCTCCATACCAAAACCCAAAATTGCTATCTTTTTATCCTTAAACATCTTTAGTTAAAACCAATGAGCTGTACTTCGGGTTCTAACTTTATTCCAAATTTTTTCTCTACTTTGTCTCGGTAAAAGTTCGCTAAATCGATAAAGTCTTTCGCTTTTCCTCCACCTAAGTTTATTATTAGGTTTCCGTGATACTCGGCTATTTCCACCCGGCCTTTGCGAGCTCCGATTGCTCCAACCGATTGCATAAGATACCCGGAGGGGATTTTACCAAAAATGATTTTATCTTCCGGAATTCTCTTTAGGGACTCCGCCGAAACGTCCTTTAATAGGACATTTTTAAAAAAACTACCCGGGCACCTAACTCCTTCTGGATATTTACCCGCCCTCATGGCAATAATTTCTTTACTTTTTGAGACGAGCTCTGAGGATTTTCCCTTGGGAAACTGAAACGTCGCCGAAAGTATTATCCAACTTTTGTGTCCTTTAAAGACGCTCTCTCTGTAGGAAAACCTAAGTCTTCTTTTTTTCCAAATTACGACCTTGCCGTCTTTAAAAAACTTAACACTTTTTAAATGGTCACATATTGCTTGGCCATATGCGCCTGCATTTCCATAGATCGCCCCACCCACAGTTCCGGGAATACCAGCCATGCTCTCTATTCCTTGACTGCCTGAACGATTAACGAAATCTATAAACTCCGCTAAAGAAGTCCCTGCCTTGACTTCAAAATGGCCGTTTTCTTTGCTTATTCCCTCTACACGATTCACGATTACGACTCCGTCGTAGCCTTTATCACTAACTAGTAGGTCGCTCCCCTCCCCTATGACTATAAATTTTTCTTGGGGGATAAGCTCTTGCAAAAGTTTTAGCAAAGTTTCTTCTCCACTTACTTCAATAAGCATCTTTGAGGGCCCGCCAATTTGAAGAGTAGTATGCTTACTCATTGGCTCGCTCTTGAACCCTTTTAGTCTATTTTCTTTAATAAACTCCTCAAGTTTTTTCATCATTTAATTAAAGCTTCGTGTAAATAAAAAATGTCGCCAGCGCCAAGTGTCAAAAGCAGATCTCCCCTCCTTAGATTCTTTTCAAGCCAGTTAGCCGCCTCTTCATGCCCTCCTATATAATAGGCCTCCTTATTATGCCTCCTCGTTTCTTTAGCCAAATTAAGCGAGTTTACCGTGGGATCCTTTTCTTCCCTGGCCGAGGAGTAAATGTCCATGAATGCCACAACGTCTGCGTCGTCAAAAGAGGTGGCAAACTCGGCAAAGAGAACCTTTGTCCTAGTGTACGTATGAGGTTGAAAAACGGCGACAATTCTTCTTTCGGGGAACCACTGCCTAGTCGCCGCAAGAACCGCCCTAATCTCGAGTGGGTGATGTGCATAATCGTCATAGATTTTAGCTCCTCCAACCTCTCCTACGAACTCGAATCTTCTTTTTACTCCAACAAATGCCGCCAGTCCTTCTTTCGCCACATTTGGAGAAATTCCAAAAAGTTTGGCTACGATAAATGTGGCAGTGGCATTGAGGACATTATATTGTCCCGGAATATTAATTCTTATATTTTTTACGATATCTGTTTTATGTTTAAGAGAGAATTTTGTAGAACTGGGGGAGAAAGTAACGTCCGTAATTCTCCAGTCGGCGTCAGGGGAAAAGCCAAATGTAGCCTTGGGTACGTCTATGTCGGAAATTAAGTCCCTTATATTCTTATTATCAACGTTAGCAACCAACCATCCATCACTTGGTACTTTTTGGAAAAATTCTTTAAAAGCTCTCTTAGTATCGGCAATTGTCGGGTAAATATCTGGGTGATCGTGCTCAATGTTTGTTACGACCAATACTTTAGGGGAAAGAAGAGAAAATCTGGGGTTATCGTTCACCCCGGGTGAAATTGCAAATTCATCTCCCTCGCAAACAAAGTATTTTCCCTCCTTATTAAACTTTCCAGGAGTATTTAGGGGGAAAATATTGCCAACCCCTATTGCAAACGATGGGGCTAGATTGGCGCTTTCAAGAAGATGCGCAATTAAAGAGGAGGTGGTGCTTTTGCCTCCGACCCCACATACGCAAATTGTATCTTTGCCCTGTGAGAGCATGGCTAAAGCTTCTGCGTGGGTCATAACGGGGATTCCTCGCCTGCCTGCCGCCAAAACCTCCGGATTATTAAGGCCGCCATGCGCTCCGGTGGTAATCAACAAATTGCATTCCTTGTCAATATTTTTTCCCGAAAAACCAACTTTCCATTTGATTTTTCTTTTTGCGAGAATCTCGTCGGTAACAAATACTTCCTTCGTATCGCTTCCCGTAACTTTTGTTCCTTCATCGTCAAAACAAAGGGCAAGCGATGTCATTCCTACCCCCTTTATTCCGGTAAAATGCACAAGCTTTAGACTCTCAAAATCAAATCCTCTCTCGACTGTCTTAACTTTTCCTTTGAGAGCATCTGCCACCGCCTCCTGATCACTCCATGGATATTCTTTTGACCCATAAGCCATACTTTTTTCGTGACCCTTTCCTAGTATTGCGACAATATCCCCTTTTCTAGCTAATTTATTAATAGCATAAAAAATTGCCTCACCCCTTTCTTCAATCTTGTAAATGTCCGTACCCTCCTTCGCTCCTCGGGAAATTGCACCGGATGCCATTTCATTTATTATTTTTCTAACTGATTCGCCTCTTGGATCCTCTGCGGTGAAGACGGATATATTAGCTAGCCGTGCCGAAATATCCCCCATCATAGGCCTTTTTTGCTTATCTCTCTCACCCGCGCATCCGAATATGGCAATTAATCTTGCACCATGACTTATCCTTACCAGCGCTCCCAGAGACATTTCTAAACCATTGGGAGTATGGGCAAAGTCTATAAATACCCTAAAACCTCTATTTGTTTTTATCTCTTGCATCCTTCCAGGGAGTTGGGGAAGAGTTTTAACTGCCTTCACTATTTCCGCTTCTTTTACCCCACACTCTTTTGCAACTGAAATCGCTGCTTGAGCATTTAAGTGGTTGTAATCCTCGGGAAATCTGTTTTCTATCGCTTCCGTCAGCCTTTTACTAAGGGAAACGGGGTAATTTACTATCCTCACATTTTTATTTATGAGAGGTTTAATTTTGTTGTAAGAAGCGTCCCTCAGATTAAGAATAGCAACTCGGACATCCAAAAAAAGTTTGGATTTTGCTAAAATGTAGGCGTCGAAAGACTTGTGATAATCAAGGTGCTCATGCGTAATATTGGTTAATACCCCTATATCAAATTTAATCCCTGCCGTCCTTTTTTGATCTAGACCGTGTGAAGTTATTTCAAGAACTGCGTATTCACATTCTGCGTCAACCATTTGTGAAAGAATTCTTTGAAGGTTAACTGTGTCTGGATTCGTAACGTGGAAACCCGTATCGAGAACCTTTCTCCCGACTTTTGCGTCAATTGTTGAAACAAGGCCAACTTTCTTCCCGGCACACTTTAGCATCCAGTAGATAAGGCTTGCGGTTGTAGTTTTTCCGTCCGTACCCGTCACCCCTATTACCTTCATTTTGGCCGAAGGATTATGATAAAAGTTAGATGCGAGCACCCCGAGAGCTTCTCGAGAATCGGGGACTCTTATGTAGGTCGCATCCGGAATAATATCATACTCTCCAACGACTATCGAAGCTCCCCGGGAGATTGCGTCTTCTATAAAATCGTGTCCGTCGTGATTTATTCCTTTGACCGCAACAAAGATATAACCTCCCTTCACCTGCCTTGAATCGCTAGTTATCCCCGAGTATTTTCCAAGTTCCTGAAGTAATTCGTCGAGCTGCACAGAGACTAGTTCTCCCTCCTTATTTCCGCCCCTAACGCCCTCAATCTTTCCTCAAGTCGTTCATACCCTCTTTCTATCATTTCTACATTATCAATTACGCTTTCCCCTTCTGCTGCCAGGGCAGCCAAGACCAAAGACATTCCGGCCCTAATATCTTTTGAGTAAAGAAAGTCAGCAGAAAGTGGCGTTGGGCCGCTTACTATTACTCTGTGAGGATCTGCAATAAAAATATTTGCACCCATGGAAATTAAATCGTCGACAAAAAACATCCTCCATTCATACATCCAGTCGTGGCATAGAACTACCCCAGTAGTTTGTGTCGCCAAGACGATAAATGGGCTCATCAAGTCTGTTGGGAAACCAGGCCAAGGCCGAGTTTGAAACTTTCGCTTAAGGGCAACTAGCTTGGATGGTAGAACTTCCAAAGAGTCTTTTTCCTCACGAAACTCCACCCCCATATTCCTAAAATAATGAAGGATCATTTTATAATGTCCCGGAATATAATCCTTTATCGTCACTCTACCTTTGGTAATAGCCGAAGCAATTATAAAAGTTCCGCCTTCTACGTGATCCGGTATCACTTTATGGGTAGCTCCTTTCAACTTTCTTTTGCCTTTTATTGTCAGAATATTTGTACCTTCCCCTGAAATGTCTACTCCCATTTTTCTGACCATCCCGGCCAGGTCTTCTATGTGGGGCTCAAGGGCAGCATCCTCTAGTCTCGTTTCATGTTCCGTTGAACTCCCTAGCATAATGGCCATTTCTGTTGCCGTAACAGACGCCTCTTCCAGAAAAATATTGTTTTTCCGCCTCTGACGCCAGTCTAAGTGGTACTTTCCGTCTCTTCTTTCAATCCTCACTCCCATCTGTTTCATCATCGAAAAGTGAGTATCGAGTAATCTTTCTCCTATTTGGTCGCCACCGGGAGGCGTAATAACTGCCTTTCCAAACTTGGCCAAAAGTGGGGCTGCCAAAACCACTGAAGCTCTAATTTTCACTGATAGCTCGGAATCTGGTTCATAAGATTTAAGTCCCGATGGGTCAATTGAAATCGTATTGCTACCCCTGCCTTCGACCTTTGCCCCGAGTTTCTCAATTATCTCAAGCAATACGTCAACATCTCGGATAGTGGGAACGTTGGTTAAGATAGAGACAGAATCCCCAAGTAGCGCTGCAGGGATAAGCTTTAGGGCAGAATTTTTATTTCCAGCTATTTTTACTTCGCCGTCAAGCTCGACTCCGCCTTTTATAATGAACTTAGACATGGGCCTATTTTAACACTTAGGCTTACTCTCTCAAAATTACTCCGGCTGAATACCAAAGTATAAAAAAAGGTCTTTAGCAATTTGGTACCAGAGGGGCGCTGCAGTTTCTGACGCCCAGGGAGAACTTTGGGGCTCCCGAAGTGTCACCAGCATTAGGAATTTGGGTTCATCCGCGGGGGCAAAACCAATAAAGCTTGCTATGGTTTTTTCCGTATCATAATGGCCAGAAATCGGGATCTGGGCGGTACCCGTTTTACCTGCAACACTAAAACCTCTTAGGTGAGTCCATTTTGCTTCACCCTTTTTAGCCGCCTCAACCATCATAGCGGTCACTTCGGCTGCTACTTCTTTAGAAATTACCCTCCTACCCATATCCGGCTTTATATCCTCCTCCCATGATGTTCCTTTAAGTCTGTCTACGATCTGGGGCGTAACCACCACACCTTTATTCGCAATTGCTCCAACTGCTTTAACCATTTGAATTGGGGTCACGGCAACTCCCTGACCAAAAGAGGCAACGGCAACGTCTACCACATTCCATTTCTCTTTGTCCCGAAGTTTGGGGGCGCCCTCTCCTTGTAAATCAATACCCGTAAGTTTCCCTATCCCGAAATTGTCTAGATATTCATACATTTTATCCGCTCCCAACCTTTGCCCAACATATGCCATCCCTACATTATCTGAATAAACGATTACATCTAGCATTGTGGAATCGGCTCGGTACTGCCTATTCCACGTTTCTATCGTATACTTGTCTACGCTTAAGGGGCCTCCACAAATGTCGCACTTAGTATCCGGCTCAACCACTCCCGCATCAAGCGCCGCCGCCATCACCAAAACTTTGAAAATAGAACCCGGCTCAAATGCTTCAGAGATAACCGGATCTTTGAAAAATTCGTTTCCAAACTCGAAATATTTGCCAGGGTCATAAGCTGGATACGAGGTAGAAGCATATATTGCTCCGGAGGTCGGGTCGGAAATGATAATTGAACCGGCGGTAGCCCCGTATTTTTCAATTCCTTCCTTAAGTCTTTTCTCAACAAGCATCTGAAGGCCTTTATCTATGTGGGTAATAAGGTCAACCCCGGGAATCCCTGACACTTCCCTGTCTT
>Ga0154736_13_pt1 | contig 41933 bp, 42 predicted proteins | sample Rifle2008BG16ft_FD_105744 | JGI IMG/M metagenome (GOLD analysis project Ga0154736, IMG submission 105744) | Candidatus Woesebacteria bacterium RBG_16_42_24
AAATTTTAATGGCGATTTTCTAATCACTTTATATCGAATATCTTAGTATCCTAATATCCTCTTTGGGCGACTGGGTTGATTTGGGGGGAGGCTAAAGGGTAATATGGGATGATGAGATTAATTCGTAAGCTGGTACACCTGTTTGTTCCTCACGAAAGTAATAACCATAAGGCAAAAATTCTTCACAACTCAAGCCTCACAATTCTTACTCTGTGTCTGGTTCTTTACCAGGGACTATTAACATTTTTCCCGAGATTTGGGCCAAAGATACTGGGATATGCCGCAAATATACCTCCCGATGAAGTTATTCGCTTAACTAATGAAAAAAGGGTTGCGGCGGGTGTTGGTCCGCTAGTCACAAATACAACTCTTTCTCAAGCCGCCCAGGCAAAGGGAGCAGACATGCTAACTAAAGACTATTGGGCTCACGTTTCACCCGACGGCACCCAACCCTGGTTTTTCTTTACCTCTTTTGGCTACAAATACCGCTACGCCGGAGAAAATCTGGCGAGAGACTTTTCGGATCCGGCCTCCGCCGTTGAAGCCTGGATGGCATCACCCTCGCATAAGGAGAACCTGCTTTCGTCAAAATACAAAGAAGTAGGGGTTGCCGTAGTTGAAGGAGATATGGCGGGAGTTGATACGACAATAATAGTTCAATTTTTCGGCACAAACTTGGTTGACACTTTGCCCGAAACTCCGATTGCCCAAGTACAAGCCTCGGTGCCTTCTCCAACGCTTGCCCCGGATACCCTGCCTCTAGTGGTTGTTACGTCAACACCAACTCCTGTTCCGACAACTGCCCCTCTCCTTGTTGAGGCTCCGACCTCGGCCCAAACCACTTCGTCCAAGGTTTTAATTTCTCCATTCACAACTACCCGCGGAATTTCTTTGGTAGTAATAATTTTGCTTGGCGCAATAATGATTATAGACGTGGTCGTAACCGCAAGACGTAAGACATTTAGGATTGGCGGCAGGACCCTTGCCCACCTGGCATTTTTGGGAATGATACTTGCGATAGTTATAATAGCTAGAGCAGGAGAGATCCTCTAGCAAATTTCTAATTTCTAATTACTAATTTCTAAAAACTATGCGAAATATCGCTCGACACTTACCCCACTACTTAAGCCTGATCGGGATTCTGACGGTGGGGGCTTATGGATTTATCTTTTTTAATTACGACAAAGCTTTGCAAATCGCGATTGCGATTGGGATGGCCGGGGCGTATGTTATCTGGGGAACAGTTCACCACTATCTGCACCGCGACCTTCACGCCTCGGTGGTTCTCGAATACGCTTTAATTGCCTCCTTGGGGCTAATTATTACCCTTTCAATACTTAGCTGGTAAGCTTATCCAAAGTTTGCTCCAAAAGGGGTCTTGGGGGTATAATTTCCCTGTGAATTACCAAAATGGCCAAAGTTTTGTAAGTCCAACGACCGGTCCGGTCACAACCGACGAGATGATTTCGTCAATTTCGTCTTTTGTCAAAGAGGAACCCCACGCCCTATACAGGCTTGTTATTGGGACAGATTCTCAATCACATTCAAACGGTAAAGTGGGGGAGATCGACTATGTTACCGCAATTATAATCCATAGACAAGGAAGAGGCGCGAAATATTTTTGGCGAAAGACAAAGAAGGGTAAGACTCCAGTTTTGAGGGAGAAAATTTACACAGAAACTTTAATGAGCCTTGAGGTAGCCCAGGATATGGTGCCCTCCTTGCGGGAGGCGGTTTCGCCTGCAAAGTATGATTTAGAAATTCATATTGACGTGGGGTCCCTAGGGCCTACCCGCGATATGATTAAAGAGGTTGTTGGGATGGTAAACGGGAATGGATTTACGGCCAAAACCAAGCCGGAGAGTTGGGGAGCAAGTTCTGTTGCAGATAAACACACGTAATATTAACCCAAAACTAAAAAGTCAAAATCCAAAACTGATATAATTCAAATTTATGAAAGGAGTTATAACTGCAGGGGGGCTCGGAGTTAGGCTTTTTCCTCTTACTTTTGCCACCAATAAGCACCTTCTTCCGGTTTATGACAAGCCGATGATTTTTTATCCCATCGAGACTTTGGTCAAAGCGGGTATTAAGGAAATCTTAATAATAACGGGTGGGCCCCACGCCGGACATTTCATAAGAACACTCAAGAATGGAAAAGAGCTGGGGGTTAAGCATTTGGAGTATGTATATCAAGAGAATGAGGGGGGACTTTCGGATGCCGTAAGACTCGCTGAGGATTTCGCCGACGGTGGTCCGATAACGGTAATACTTGGGGACAATACGACTGACGCCGACATTACCTCTTCGGTAAAAAGATTCAAAAAAGGGGCCGTCATGTTTCTTAAGAAGGTTCCGGACCCGCAAAGATATGGAGTACCGGTTTTCGACCCTAATAATCCTAAAAAAATAATTGGAATTGAGGAAAAGCCGAAAGCCCCCAAATCCTCATACGCTTCAACCGGCCTTTATATTTTTGATAACAAATGCTTCGACTACATAAGAACGCTTAAACCTTCAAAAAGGGGAGAGCTAGAAATTACAGACTTACAGAATAAATACATTAAGGCGGGCACAATGAAGTGGGAAATTCTCAAGGGTTTTTGGACCGACGCTGGAAAATCTGAGACTCTATTTCAAGCAAGTCTTTATTGGGCTAAAAAAGCAGGGGTTAAAATATGAAACTTCTGGTTACGGGCGGGGCGGGGTTTATCGGCTCAAACTTCATCCGCTATTGGCTACAAAAATATCCTAAAGACAAAATCGTTAATCTAGATAAGTTAACCTACGCCGGTCGTCTAGAAACAACTAAAGATTTTTCAAAAAATAGAAACTACTCGTTTGTAAAAGGTGACATCTCAAACTTAAAATTGGCAAAGGAAGTTATGAAGGGGGTAGACGTTGTGGTTAACTTTGCCGCCGAGAGCCATAACGACCGGGCAATTCAGGACCCGGGGATTTTTGTCCGTACTAATGTATTGGGAACGCAAATTTTATTAGAAGCTGCAAAAAGGGCAAAGGTATCTCGCTTTCACCATATCTCGACGTGCGAAGTTTTCGGTGATTTGGGATTAAATGAGAAAAGAGCTTTTAAAGAGATTGACGCTTTCCGTCCAAGAACCCCATATAATGCCTCAAAGGCGGCTGCGAATCATGTTGTAATGGCTTATTGCCATACATTTAACCTGCCCGTGACCATTAGCCATTGTTCAAATAATTTCGGACCTTATCAATTCCCCGAAAAAGTCATTTCCAGATTCGTGACAAATTTAATTGACGGTGAAAAAATCCCGCTTTATAAAAGTAGCCAAAACAAAAGAGAATATATTTTTGTTGATGACCACAACGAGGCGGTAGATTTGATATTAAAGAAAGGAAAAGCAGGAGAAACATATAATATTGGTTCTGGAGTAGAGAAAAGCATAGAAGAAATAGCTGATTCTCTTCTTGCAATCCTTGGTAAACCCAAAACCTTTAAAAAGTATGTTCCAGACAGGAAGGGTCACGATAGGCGTTATCTACTCTCCACCGAGAAAATTTCAAAGGAACTCGGTTGGAAGCCAAAGTACGACTTCGATATTTGGCTTGAAAAAACGGTTACTTGGTATCAAAATAACCAGTGGTGGTGGAGACCGCTAAAGCTAGGGGCGGAAAAACTATATGACAAAACAGGACAAAAATAAAGAGGAACAATTTAAAATCGGAACCTGTACTAAATTAGTTCCTGTTGAACCGAGACAAGAATTACAGGTATTCGAAACAGAAATAAAAGGGGTAAGGGTTATCAAAAAGTCCTTCCACGATGATGCCAGAGGATGGTTTCAGGAATCTTTCAGAAAGTCAGAACTTGAAATGATTCTAGGGGGTAAGAGTGTTGAAATGAAACAAGGCTCGATTAGTTATTCAATGCCAGGTGTAATTAGGGGAATTCATGGGGAAATGCAGTATAAGATGATTACTCCTTTGACGGGAAGGACAATTGGAGCCTACGTTGACCTAAGACCCAATTCCCCCACTTTCTGTAAATGGATAATGCTGGAATTTGATAATACCAGCCCAGAAGGAGCCAGATCGGGTGTTCTGCTTGAGCCGGGAATTGGGAACTCTTTTGGAGTTGTAAGTAACACCGAAGGACTAGGTGCGTTTTATATATACTCAGTTTCAGAAGAATATAACAAGGGCGATCCGGGTCACTCTATTTGCTATAACGACCAGATTATAGCAATTCCCTGGGACAAATATATTCCCAATCCTTTGATATCAGAAACTAGAGACTTGAAACTTCCTGGGGTGAGGGAAGTATGGCCGGACAAATTTAAATGACAGAAGGAATGGTTAAGGTAGATGCGAGAGAAGCTAAGGAAAAACTGGATGGGAGAATTCTAGTTCTAGGAGGGGGAGGCTTGGTTGGTTCTCGTTTCTTAGAACTTTATGGCGGCGATTTTGTAGTTCCTTCGAAGACAGAGCTCGATATAACAGACCCCGAAGAAGTAAGAAGATTTATCGAAGAACAAAAGCCCGACTTTATAATAAATTTCGCAGCATATACTAATGTTTCCGGATCGGAACGGCCCGAAGAGAAAGGGAAGAAGGACGGCCAATGCTGGAGAATAAATGTGGAAGGGGTCAGAAATATTCTCGATGCGTTAGATCCTAAGAATACCCACTTTATCCAGATTTCAACAGACATGGTTTTTAGCGGGAAAGTCGATGACCCAGGGCCTTATTCGGAAGATCATCCCCCAGAGAAAGATGAAACTAAACTAACGTGGTATGGATTTACCAAGGCAGAAGCGGAAAGACTAGTTTTAAATAAGCTTGGAGATGACGCAACAATTCTACGTATTAATTATCCTGTTCGGGCAAAATATAACCGCAAGTTAGATTATCTCCAGGCCCCATTAGCAAAATATAGGGAAGGAAATCTATGGCCACTTTTTACCGACCAGCAAATATCAATCACCTTTATCGATGAGGCGTGCGAGGCGTTGGCAAGGGTAGTAAAGGGTAAATATAGAGGTATTTTCCATGCAGCATCGAGTGATATAACTACCCCTTATGAAATTATTCCGTATTTCATTCGGGAGGTAGAAGGAACTGAAGTTAAAGTTCAATCGAGACCCCTTGGTGATTTTGAGGGCCGCTACGCAAAATATGCAGGACTAAGGGTTGAGGAAACCCAAAGAAGATTGGGAATAAGATTTAGTACTTGGAAGGAAATTGCTGATGAACTAGCTAAACAATCCCGAACTTAAAGATCCGTGTATGATAAGATGATATATCATACATAAATGTAAGTCTAGGGATCAGGGATTAGATCGGGACGGACCTTTTTAGTCTTTTTAAGAGATTCACTTTTTCTCCATTTTTCTATTTCCTTGTGATTTCCGGAAAGGAGGACCTTGGGGACTTTCCAGCCGCGGTAGACCTCGGGCCTTGTGTACTGAGGAAACTCCAAAGTTGTAACTGGTGATTGGTGATTAGTGATTGGAGAGAAAGACTCGGACGTGGTTGCTTCGGGTTTTTCTAATACGCCGTGGAGAAGGCGGACGACTGCGTCGGTGACAACCATTGCCGGGATTTCGCCACCGGTAAGCACATAGTCCCCAATTGAAATAATTTCATCAACCAAGTGCTCGTGGACACGGGTGTCGACACCTTCATAGTGACCGGCAATTAAAATAAGGTGTTTTATCCTTGAAAGGTCTTTAGCAACCTTCTGGGTAAACTTTTTACCCGTGGCGTCAAGAAGAACAACTTTAGTGTTCGGTGACTTGTGATTAGTGACTAGCGCAGATAAAGCTTTGTCGATAATATCGACGCGGAGAATCATTCCCACACCTCCTCCATAGGGACGGTCGTCGACGGATCTTCTTTCGCCCTCACCGTACTCCCTTAAGTCGTGTATTTTAATATCCACAAGACCCTTATCCTGCGCCCTCCTAATAATGGATTCGTCAAATGGGCCAGAGAACATTTTTGGAAAAAGAGTAAGTATATCGATTTGCATACTCTTATTTTAGCAGTTATTCGTAACGAATTGCTTCAATCGGGGGAAGTTTGGCCGCTCGGCGGGCGGGGAATACCCCAAAGAAAATTCCTATTGCCGAAGAGATTGTGATTGCGGCAACTACGGATAGGATATTCATTGAGGCCGGAAAGAAGAAACGAATAATTAAGACAACAAGCCCCGCCAGAATTAGACCCAGCACCCCTCCTAAAGAAGATAGAATTACCGCCTCTGATAAAAATTGGACGAGTATATCGTCTTGGGTCGCGCCAACGGCCCTGCGAATTCCTACTTCTTTTGTGCGCTCGGTGACTGTTGCATACATAATATTCATGATTCCAATTCCTCCGACAATAAGAGAGATTGAAGCGATCGCAACAAGAACAATGTTAATGACCGAAAATATTTGGTTAAATGTTCCCAAAAGTTCCGATTGCTCAGAAACCGTGAAATCGTCCTCGTCGTAGCGCCTTAATAGTACCTCCTCAGCCCCCTTTTTAACCCCCTCAACATTCTCCTTCTCCTCCGTTCCCAGATGAATTGCGAAGAATGTCTTATCGGGATTTAGAGAAGAGAATGTAGTTTTATATGGCACGAATACTCCATTGTCTACCTCGTTATCTCCCTTTTTCTTTACAACCCCTGTGACTTTATAGCGCCCGCCCTCAATAGCAACAGATTTTCCTAATGCTCTCTGGGGTGCTTCAAATAAATTCTCGGAAAGTGAATATCCTATTACGACGTTTTTGGCCCTAGCCTCATTGTCCGAGCGGCTAAATTCCTTACCGGTCAATAACTCTAAATTCATTAACTTGAAGGCATCGGTGTCTATCCCCAAAAGTGTCACGGCAAATTTTTCTCCACCTTCTTCTGCAAAGGTGCTTTTCATAAATGCCGGGGTGATAAAGTCGACATTAGGAACTCTTTTAAGATCGACTACGTCTTTCTCGTCAAATTTGGCCCCCCCGATAAGTCCCTGTCCAAACCCTTGGCCGCCAAAACCGCTTCCAGGCAAAACAATGATTAGGTTTGCTCCTAAACTTTCAAACTGCTGTTGGATATAGTTTTTGAGTCCCAGTCCTAGTGAGATAAGAACAACAACCGAAAATACTCCGATTGTGATTCCTAGTGCTGTCAAAAGTGACCGCGTTTTATTTCTTCGGAAATCGGCGAAGGCACTCTTTCCTAAATGTATGTAGGGGATCACAGATATTTTCCTACTAACTTTCCGTCCTTTATATATATTTGCCTTTTGGTTCTTTTAGCAACGTCATGTTCGTGGGTAACCAGAACTACGGTGACCCCGAAGTCTTTATTTAGACTTTCCAAAATGTTCAAGATATCGACGCCGGTTTTTGAATCAAGATTTCCCGTGGGTTCGTCAGCTAGAAGAATTTTAGGACTCATCATCAGGGCCCGCGCAATTGCTACTCTTTGCTGTTGACCCCCGGAAATTTTATTTGGAAAGAAATTGCGCCTTCCTTCTATTCCGAATTTTTTAAGAAGCTCCTCCGCTCTGGCTTCAGGGTCAAAATCCAGCTTTTCTTTTGCATACTTTACCGGAAGGATCACATTTTCAAAAACCGTGAATTTATTTATCAGATTAAAAGATTGAAAAACAAAACCAACATTCAGATTTCTGATTTTGGAAAGCTGGGAATCGGAAAGAGCCGATACGTCTTTGCCGTCGAGTATAATTTTGCCCGAAGAAGGTTGTTCAAGAAGCCCTATTAAATACATCAGGGTTGACTTGCCCGAGCCGGAAGAGCCCAGGATACTCACGTACTCTTTGGCTTTAATTTCTAGGGAAACGTTATCTACCGCGTGGACCTCTTCATCTCCCAAAAGATAAGTTTTTTTGACATTCTGAAGCTTAATCATAAATGGTGTCGCCCGCACTTATCCCGCTGACTATCTCGACTCTATCTTCCCCCTCGATACCCGTTTCAATATAAACTTTTTTCTTCTGTGGTCCGACAAAGATATATTTCCCTGTGGCGTCGCTACTTATAAACTCAGGAGGGGCAAAAAGAACGTTCTCTTTTTCGGTTAAAATCAGTTTTGCGTCTCCGCCCATCCCGACTCTGAATTTAGTTAGGTCGTAAGCTTCAGTAAAAGCAATTTTTACTTTGTAAACTGTCCCGACTTCACCTGAAATAGGAGTATAGCCGACGTAGGAAACGACTCCATCCACTTCTTCGGAAGGATAAGCGTCTAAAATAATTTTTACTTTCACCCCATTTTTTAGCTGGGCAACCTCGGTCTGGTCGGCCGAAACTTCGAAATAGAGGCTATCGGGGTTTACGACTTCAATAACTCCTTGGGATAGTGGAATAAAAATTCCGGTGAATGGATAGGTTACCGAGGAGACGATCCCCGGAAATGGAGCAGTAAGATAGAGATTTGAAAGATTTTTCTTGGCAATCTCAAGGGCCCGATAGGATTTATCGCGCCTAACCTCGGCGGAGGTTCTTAAGTCTCTTTGGGCAAAGGATTCGTCTGTGGCGTGCCCCTGGACTTGATCATAAACATTATCCAGTGACGCTTGAGTCCCCCGAAGCTCCGCCACTGCCGATTCAAATGTTTCGTAGGGAATTTTGGTGTCAAGGTTGGCTAAGCGCTGACCTTTTTTTACGACTTCACCTTCGGCAACTCCCAACCAAGCAAGTTCGCCGGAGGACTGGAAGGAGAGGAACGCGTGCTCGGCAGCTTTTACCTGTCCGGTAAGGACCAATTCTTCGGCAACCGTGCCCTTTTGAACCTGGTAGGAAAGTCGAACATCTTTTTTAGGGGAGATAATAAAACTCCAAATGCCGTAGGCAATGACTATTAATAAAGCAGCAAGGAGAATTTTTCTCCTCCAGAAAAAGTTGATTATTTTACGCATGATTAGCCTTAAATTTCTTGCGACCCAATATTTTACTCTCTTTTTCACAAACTTGCTTGTTTTTGAGAGATTTTTTCTGTTAGAGTTAAATGATGGATAAAGTTGTAATTGTCATGCCCGCTTGGAATGAATCGGACAACATTAAAAGGATGATAGCCGAACTTGTCGATAAGGAACTTCCCCAGATTAATGCCGAGATGCACCTCTTGGTTGTCGATAATTATTCAAAAGACGACACTGCAAAAATTGTCGAGGAGGCTTCCAAAACCCGTAACAACGTACATATTATTCAACAGGGAGACAAGTCCGGTTTAGGTTGGGCTTATATCGCTGGATTCAAATATGCGGTTTCCAAGTTAGGGGCCGACGCCGTAATGGAAATGGATGCAGACTTTCAACATCCTCCGAGGTTTGTAAAACCCATGGTTGAGGCATATCTTGAGGGCGCTGATTACGTAATAGGGTCACGTTATATTCCTGGTGGCTCCATCCCCAAAGAATGGGCTTTTTTTAGAAAATTTATAAGTTTTGCCGGCAACCTATTTATCCGCCTTGTTCTTCTTAAGCCTCGTATACACGACTTAACTACTGGATTCAGATTGACACGGGTCAAGGGAGTTTTGGATAAGATGGATTTGGATAATCTTATGGAACCGGGAAGATTTGCCCACAAAGTGCACCTTTTGTATCAGGCTATCAAAAATTCCAAAAAAGTTGTAGAAGTACCACTTGAATTTGCATCGCGTACACAAGAAAAGTCTAAGTTTAATACCAAGGAAATGATAGCAACGTTTAAAGTGGCCATAATTTTGGGAATTAAAGATAAAATCCGCTTTATCAAATTTGGAACCGTAGGATTTTTGGGTTTTATGGTCAACTTTATTGGAATTAGGGTTTTCAGGGGTATGGGGCTTGCCGAAACTCTTGCGTGGCTTTTTGCGACCGAGCTTGCAATTATCAATAACTATACTTTAAATAATATTTGGACATTTAAGGAAGCAAAAATTGGGGGATTGGGTAAAACCATTTTTAAATTTTTGCAATTTAACGTAACATCCGCCGGGGCCCTAGCTATCCAATCGATTTTCGGTCCTTTAGGGGTTAGGCTAGTTGGGGTGAGATTCGATTGGCTGGTTTTGGCAGTGGTTGTAGTTCTCATGGTTCTTCCATATAACTATTTAATGTATAATCTTGTCATCTGGAAGACCTGGAAGCTTCCTTGGGCCAAAAAAGCTAATGCTTAAGTTTCCCCGTAAGGAAAAAGAATTCAATAAATACTTAGTAAGAGAATACTTTATGTGCGGTTCTGTGGACGAGGTTTTGCGGAAGCACTCCTACGGCCTTCCAATTTCCTACGCCAATTATCAGAGGATTTTAGACAAGTGGGGAATAGTCAAAGCCGCGGGTCCGAATAGCAAAATAAGCGAGGTTCTGGATTTTTTAACAAAGCTGGTTGAAAAAAATGTTCCATTTGAATATCTTTACAAGCGGATGCCTCCGAGCTTCAAAACTTCGGCTGCAACGATTTATAGAATATTAGGCTACGTTAAAGAAGGGGTTACAAGAAGAATCGCGACGGGTTTAATAATTACGTCTTATTCCTCGAGAAAGAAGATCCTTGTGGGGGAGGATATTTCAAAGCCCAGGATGGAGCTCGGAAAACCGTTCGGATCTATCTCAATTCCGATGGGTTTTTCAAGAAAGGTCGACCCAAGGGAGGAAGCGATTTTAAGGGTTCTTCAGCAAGAAGTCTTCACAGAGTCGGCAATTGAAGGGGGTGTCCCGGACATTATCCCAGCTAGACCCAAGCCATTTATGTTTTTGGACATTGCGGATGTTAGGGTTGAAGTATTTCATATTAGGCTTCCAAAGAGATTTTCTAAACTTGGAGGTTTTTCCAGTTTTAAACTAACTGGATTTAAATACCTGGATATTGAAGATACTAAGAAACTGGAAAAAGAAAGACAAAAATTTAGAGTCGGAGTGTTTGAAGCAATTGCCGGATTTAGAAAATGTCAGGGGTTACTAAATAGGAATTTGGCATTTAATCCTCTGCAATATAAATCGAGTCTCAACTACTTCCTGGCTAGTGAACGGGGGAATCCTTTTGAGTAGGTGCTTGAATTAACGGTCTAAATTTATAACCGTAAACCAACACTCCTCTTTCTCCATCGCTCCTTAATTTTCTGGTAACCATTTCAAGGGGCATGCCAATTTCAGGCTTCGTATCCCCAAAGTCCGTAAGTTGTGCCGTAAGCATCGGTCCTTCATTAAGTCTGACCAGGGCAATAGTATAAGGCGCGTTTTCTTCAAAACCGGCAGGAGGTTCATAAACAGTTGTAAAAGAATAAATTTCACCCTTTCCGCTAAACTGGAACTTTCTCCTTGCTTCCACTCCGCAATCTGGGCAAAGGTCGCGAGGAGGGAAAATTTTGACGTTGCAATTAGAGCATTCCTCACCAGTTAGGCTGTATCTTTGTGCATTAAGTCTCCAATTTTCAACAGTCATACAAAGAGTTTAGGAGTTTTTTTCTCTCAAAGACTCTCAAGTTTCCTTGTTACTTTCTTTGCTTCTCCGAAGAGTAATCTTGTCAATTTCTTGCTCGTCCAAGAAATTGACGAAAGAAGGACGCCCAAAAGAAGCCTTTCCAGAAATTTCTTGACGTGATTTGTTGAGGGAGTATTACCCTCCGAAATTCCCTTCGGTTAGTTTCGGCTTCCCTTCCAACAAATCACTAAAATTTCTAGAGCGGCTTCAATGGGGTTTTTTCGGAAGGGAAATTTGAGGCTATTCCGATCCCGGATCGGAATAGTTGTAGTTGAACCGGATCGGAATAGTTGTAGTTGAACTCACTCAACTCGTCGAAATCAAATTTTAAAGGGGTCATACAAAAAAGACAGAACTATAGGAATGGGGCCCAGTCGGAGATTGGCATGACATTTTGAGAGATGTAGGCTAGGGAAAATAAGTAGATTGGGATAATAAGTAGTACCATGATCGTTTTAAATTCGCGCCTAATAAGGGTAGGGTAGAATGAGATTAGTAAGAAGGGTACGGTGGGAAGGGCGTAGCGTATGACGTCTCGGTGGGCGACGAAAAATAGCGAGACAAGGAAGACTCCGGTGACCCAAGAAAGTACTATTTCTTTATTTCTGATTAAATTGGAAAGTCCCAAAAGCCCCAAAAGATAGACAAAAATTACTTCCTCTAGCCAGAATGTACCTACCCAGGGAGCAGAGTAGTTAAAAATAGAGAATGGAGGGAAGAAAAGATGAATGTTGTCTCCGGAGTGAAAGTAGGCAAGAAAGTCACCCAGCTTGATGCCGTAAAGAATAAAAACGCTTAAAAGTGAAAGAGGGATAAGAAGGATTGGAAAAACTTTTTTGAGTGCTAATATTTCTGGCCACTTAGCTAAAGAAGATATTGAAAGTCTTTTTATTTCAGGGCCAATTATAATCGCAAGATAAGCCAGGAAAAGAAGGATTCCTGGAGATTTGGTAAGCTGGGCCACTATCCCCCAAATTGCCGCCCGCCAATAATTTCCCTTGCGAAAGTAATATACCGAAGCGATAAGTCCCGCAATAAAAAGGGGTTCGGCGCTCCCCACAGACCTTACGATTAACCAGCGGGCAGGAAGGAATGCAAAAACTAAAGTTAACCAAAGTGAATCCTCTTTTCCCACAAAACTCTTGGCCAACCTATTAAAGAAGTAGAGTGCAAGGAAAGAAGAGGCTAAAGTAACGGCCAGCATGGCGTAAGGGTAGCCGAGTGTGTAGGAGAAAACGCGTATAAGGAGCGGAAAAAGGGGGAAATGAGCCGCGTAGTATTCGACGGGGAGGGGGAATTGGAAGAGATTTTTTATCATCTCGGGATTATAAAAGGTCTTAGCTACGACCATAAATAGTGGACCGTCATAATTTGCGACAATTGTGGCCATCCCCATGAGAGGAAGCGGAATTCCCCAGAAACTTTTTAAGCGGGCAAAGAAAGGTAGCCAAATAAGAAAAGTGGGAAGGAGAGCCATTGTAAGAAGGATGAGGAAACCTTTGAGCCTGGTTAACATATTATCTTGTGAAAAAATTTTATACCTTTTTGAGGCTATTCGCAATTCAAGAGGCGGGTATGTTAGACTTTCCTGTAAGGGTATATTATGGCCAAACTTATCCCAGAGCTTTCCGTATTTTTCCCAGCCTACAACGAAGAAAAAAACATTGAGAATACCGTTCGTAAGGCCAAAAAGATTCTAGAAGAGACTGCAGATGAATGGGAAATAATTGTAGTTAACGATGGTTCAAAAGATAGGACGGGCGAGATTTCAGAATCTTTGGGAAGACAAGATCCAAGAATAAGAGTAATCACCCATTCTCCCAATCGAGGCTACGGAGCTTCCCTAAAAAGCGGATTTTATAACTCCCGTTACCCTTGGATAGCATTCACCGACTCCGATGGCCAGTTTGACTTCGCAGAGATTACGAATTTTATCGAGAAACAGAAGGAAACTGGGGCGGATCTTGTAATTGGATATTACAAAAAAAGACAGGTTTCAAAATTCAAAATAATTACTAGTAAGATGTGGGAAATAGCGGTGATGACTCTTTTTGGGCTAAATGTTCGTGATATAGACTGTGGTTTTAAATTTATATCAAAGAAAGTAATTGATAAAATCCCACAGCTGGAAAGCGAGCGGGGTGCGTTTATCTCAAGTGAGTTTTTAATAAAGGCTAAAAAATCGGGATTTAAGATAGTCGAAATTCCGGTAACCCACTTGCCGAGGCTGGCAGGAAAAGGTACGGGAAGAAATATAAACGTAATAATCAAAAGTTTTGTGGATCTTTTTAAGCTGTGGAAAAAATTAAGAAAATATTAAGAACACTTACCCTTTGGGTAAGGAAAAATCCCCAAGAGGCTTTCTTTCTGGGAGTAATTCTTTTAATTGCCGCGGTTTTGAGGCTATATAGAATTGCCGATTATATGACCTTCTTAGGGGATGAGGGACGAGATGCAATTATAGTTAGGCGCTTACTGGTTGATGGGGATTTAATCCTTATTGGCCCGGGGACTTCCATTGGGAATATGTATCTGGGGCCGCTTTATTATTACCTTATTGCGCCTTCTTTGCTTCTGGCTAACTTTTCCCCTATCGGACCCGCTGTTTTTGTTGCGCTACTCGGAATTGCTACAGTATTTGGAGTTTATTACGTCGGGCGAGAATGGTTTGGGAGGTCCGCCGGGTTAATCTCAGCATTTCTTTACAGCCTTTCCTCGGTCGTAATTATTTATTCCCGCTCATCTTGGAATCCGAATATTATGCCCTTTTTTGCCCTTTTTTGTATCTATAGCCTCTGGAAGATTTGGGAAAAACGTCGGTGGAAGTGGCTTTTCGTTCTTGCTACTTCCTTTGCATTTGTATTGCAATCGCACTACCTCGGACTTTTATTAGCACCAACGATCTTAATATTTTGGGTTTGGACATTTAGAAATTTGAAATTAATTGGAAATCGGAAATTGGAAATTGGAAATTTCCTGCGATATAGCGCTATTGGAATGGCTATATTTGCAGGACTAATGAGCCCATTAGTAATCTTTGATGCTCGGCACGGATGGAATAATTTCGCTGCCGTCAAGAAGTTTTTTGTAGAAAGACAGGAAACGGTTTCGGCCCGGCCATGGAGTGCACTTCCTAAGTTTATTCCTCTCTCTGAAAAAATAACAACCAGACTCGTTACGGGGAAAAACGCAAGTGCTGGTGTAAAGGTTACTTTGATAGCTTCGATTGGTGTTCTTTGGCTTACGTATCTTGGGTTAAGGCGGCGAAAAGTAGAGGTCAATAGGAAAGCTCTTTTGTTAATATTTTCCTGGCTGGGATTTGCGGTATTGGGGCTGGGGCTTTATAAACAGGAAATTTACGACCATTACTTCGGATTTTTCTTTGCAGCGCCATTTTTACTCATCGGCGCAGTGCTAGGTTATATAAATAGTAGGGGGGCATTAGGAAAGATTGTTTCATTGGTTGCTCTTTTGATTCTCCTTGAGCTTGGCCTAAAGGATACCCCTTTAGGCTACCCTCCCAATTACCAATTGGTAAGGACTAGGGAAGTTGCTGCGAAAATTCGCGATGAGGCGTTTGGGGAGAAATTTAATCTCGCGGTTGTCGCTGAGCGAAATTACGAGGATGCATATCAGTATTTTTTAGAAGCGTGGGATACTGAAGTTACTGACATAGACCCCTTAGTGCTTGATGAGACAATTGGAAAGTATCTTTTCGTGGTTTGTGAATTACCTAGAGAAAAATGCGACCCGACCAATAATCCCAAAGCAGAAGTGGCAAATTTCGGCTGGAGCAAGGTCGAGGCTGAGTGGGAAGTCGGCGGTGTTATACTTTACAAACTTGCCCACGCTCAATGATTAAACTAACGAAAGAGGAAAAAGAGAAAAAGATTAAAGAGCTTGAGGAGAAGTTGGAAAAGTACTCGGAAAAACTAGCCAAGAAGAAACTTGGATACGGCGATGTTGTAAGGACGCGTTTCGGGGACTCATATTCAGACCAATTAAGAGACGACACAAATGCCTTGGAACTTGTTATTAATTCAATAAAAGAAGAATTAGATGCCCTCAATAAAGTAGTTCCCAATAAATGAAAGCCAAGGACTTTCGAGACAAAAATTTGGTTTTTGTAGACGTTGAAACTACCGGACTTTCTCCGGATATTCACGAGATAATCGAAGTTGCCGCAATAGTTGCCGACGGAAGAACCTTTAGCGAAGTAAAATCCTATTCTTGCAAAATTAAACCCGAGCATATTGAACGGGCAGAAAAAGAAGCACTCAAGATTAACGGTTACTCTCCGGAAGAATGGAGGGAAGCAATCCCCGCAAAGGAGGCATTTAACAAGGTTGCAAATATTTCTCCCAACGGCGTCATTGCTGGTTGGAATGTGGCCTTCGATTGGGAGTTTTTGGAACACGCTTTTACCCGCGAGGGAATAATTCATAAATTTGACTATCATAAGATCGACGTTCCTTCAATTACCTACGCCCAACTTTTTAAGATGGGGAGATTCGCAAGCCTTAGCTTAAGGAGTGTCGCCCCTTTATTTGGAATAAAGTTGCCGTCGATTCACTCTGCCATGGAGGACGTAAGAGCTACATATGAAATTTTCAAAAAAGTGCTTGAGGCAGATCCGAGGCAGGAGAGTCTAGGGGTATGAACTACAAAGAATCAAAAAAAATTTGGGGGCTGATAAGAGATTCGAAGAGAATTCTTCTTACACTTCACTCAAGTCCGGACCCGGATAGCGCCGGATCAGCTCTTTCCCTTTATTATTTTCTTAAAAAACTTGGAAAAGAGGTAGAGGTTGTCTCCTTTGATAATGTTCACGAAAACCTGCTTTTTGCTAAACCCAGCCCCATTAAAGTTATTGAGGACGTATCCAAATTCGATTTTTCAAAGTATGACCTTTATATATCTACCGATACTCAACAACCCGGCCTTCTTAGTCCGTTCAGGGTGGAAATAAAATTCCCAAAGAAACTGAAAATTGTTGTCATTGATCATCATCCTACTAACCTAAAATTCGGAACTATAAATTTGGTAGATTCAGGGAGAGTTGCTACGGCTGAGATTATTTACGAACTTCTTAAAAATTGGGAAATGGAGATTCCAAAAATTATGGCTACTTATATCCTTTCAGGAATTATTGGAGACTCTGGTGGATTTAGATTTCCGGGAACTTCAGCAAGAACATTTGAAATAGTATCGGAGCTAACTAAGCTTGGGGCCGACAAGGATATGATAATGTTTCGGCAATATAACAATAATGATTTCGGCGTGCTTAAGTATTGGGGGCTAATTTTAAGAAAGATGAAGATTGATAGAAAAAATAAATTTACTTACTACGCAATTAACTATGAGGAGTTTAAAAAATATGCGGACTATGCCTCAAGTTCCACCAGTGGGACTGATGTTTTTATGAACTCAGTTCTCGGGACCAACTTTGGAATAGGCATGACAGAGAAGAAAAAAGGCTGGCTGTCGGTGAGCCTTAGGTCAAGAACTGGAATAGATGTATCAAAGATAGCAAGAGCTTTGGGGGTCGGAGGTGGGGGACACGTGTTTGCCGCGGGGGCAAAATTCAAGATGCCGTATGAAGAGGCAGTCGAAAAAGTTTTGTTAGTAGCGAGAGAGATGTCAAATGCCAAAAACTCTTAAGAAATTAATATCCCCTTTAAACATTTTTATTTTTTTAATTCTTACCCTTGCCCTTTTTGTCCGAGTTTATAGAATAGAGGCACTTCTCGGATTTTATTACGACCAAGGCCGCGACGCCTTGGTTATTTGGGATTTTTGGAAAAACGGCAAGCTTTTTTTGATAGGTCCGACAACCGGAATAGAAGGAGTTTTTCGTGGACCTTGGTACTATTGGTTGATCGCCCCTTTTTATATTCTGGGAAATGGAAATCCGGAAACACCTTCAGTTTTTCTTTCATTAACAACCGTTCTGGCGATTTTTTTGTCATATAGATTGGCAAAAAATCTGGGAGGAATATGGGCCGGCATAACAGCTTTGGTTGTAGGCAGCTTCTCTTTGTATCTAGTTTATGCTTCCCGTTGGCTTTCTAATCCCACGCCTATGCTTGCCATCAGCATGATTTTTGTTTACTCCCTTTTTTGGGTTTTGGAGGGCAAAAAATGGGCATGGGTTCTTGCGGCTTTTATGGCAGGAATGGCGATGCAGTTCGGAAGCGCCGCAGAAGTATTCTACTTTTTGGGCATAGTGGCACTTGCCGTCTATTTATTTTTCAGGGACAGAAAAAAAATGCCCAATTTAAAAATAGTTATTCTTTCGGCGCTCGGCTTAGGAATAACTTTTGCCCCCCAGATACTTTTTGATTTAAGACATCAGGGAATACTAAGGGGGACCATTTCAAGATTTCTTTTTACAGAAGACAGCTTCAAGCTTTCCTTTTGGGAAATTGCCAAAATACGATTTCCTCTCTACTACGACGTTTTTTTCTCAAAACTTTTCCAGTCGATGACAACGGCCAAGGCGTTCTTTGCCGCTACCTTTGGTTTACTGCTTTTTTACAAGGGCAAGGCAATCGCCAAAGATAAACGCTTTGTTGTTCTTGGCATACTTTTGGCATCGCCTGTAATCGGTATGCTTTTTTTCCAGGGTAATTACGGAAATGTTTATGACTATTATTTCACCGGCTATTACCTTATTTTTGTAGTACTTTTTGCATCGGTTTTAGGAATTGCTTCAAAACATTTTTGGGGAAAGGCCATAATACTAATTTTTCTTACACTTTTTTTAAAAGACAACTTGCCCACCTTGAGAAATTACATAGTTTCGGGGGTCGATGGTCCCACTACAATTGCCTTCGGAAATGAGAAGCAGGCTCTTGACTGGATTTACCAAGATGCCAAAGGAAGGGATTTTAATATTGACGTTTATGTTCCTCCGGTTATTCCTTATGCCTATGACTATTTGTTTAAATGGTACGGAGGTTCCCGATTGGGCAGGGAACCGTTAAGGGAAAAGCAAATTTCTCTTTTATATACTTTGTATGAAGTTGACCCCCCACATCCGGAAAGGCTTGAGGTATGGCTTAAAAGGCAGGCAACAATAGGGATGGTTGAGGAAGAAGCTGCCTTCGGAGGAATTGTAGTTCAAAGAAGAAAACGTATATGAAATTAAAACTCAGTAAATATACTCTCCTTCTTATTTTGATTATAGCGGTTGGGATATTCTTTAGGCTCTATAAATCCGTTATCTATTTTCCCTACGGACACGATAACGATCTCGCGGGGTGGGTTATAAAAGATATTCTACTTAATAAACACTTGCGCCTGGTAGGCCAGGAAACATCGACTCAGGGAATTTATATTGGGGCTTTGTATTATTACCTTCTTATCCCGTTTTATTTACTTACCAAAATGGAGCCCACCGGAGGAATTATTCTTTCCGCGATTTTGGGAGCATTTACTATTTGGAGTACCTATTTTGTTTTTAAAGAAATATTTAAGAAAAAAGAAATCGGACTTATTGGGGCCGCAATTTGCGCTGTTTCTTATGCCTTTGTAATGAATGATAGGGGCAACGTTCCTACCACGCCGGTTATTTTATGGAGTGTTTGGTTTCTTTACGCCGTTAGTTCCCTCCTTCTTAAAAAAAATACAAAAAGCTTCATTCTTTTGGGTGTTTTGATAGCCCTTACCTGGCATCTCAATGTCACTCTGGTACTTTTAACAATTCTTATTCCAGCCGCCTTAATAATCACCCGCTGGAAATTTGATTTCAGAAAAGTATTTTGGGGACTCTCGGCTTTTTTTGTAACCTCAATTCCTTTTTTTGCTTTCGAGCTTAGACACAATTTTCTACAAACCCGAGCCGTGATTTCTTCCTTTTTGCTAAACCAGGGCTCCGAGCTTACATTGGTCGAACAAGCCAAAAGGGTCCTTCATATTTTTTCTCAAATTGTTACCAATATTTTCTGGTATCCTCCCCAGAGGCTGAATTTTATTCTCCCACTTATCCTTCTTGTTGCCCTAATATATTTGGCTGTCAAAAAGAAAATATCAAAAAACCTTACTGGGATACTTATACTTTGGAGCATTCTTCCTGTGGTATTTTTCTCTTTTTATTCTAAGCAGGTTTCCGAATATTACCTCAACAGCGTTTTGATTATTGCACTTTCCGTTATATCGTTATCCCTATATTACATACTTACCTCGAAGTATCGAGTAATTGGATTTTTACTTCTGGGGTTATTTGCATACATAAACTTTTATAAATTTTTTACCTACCAAGATTCCAGACAGGGTTATATCTGGCGAAGAGCTTTGGTTTTGGATATTAAAAGGAGCGCTCTCGAGCATGGTTATCCTTGCGTTGCGGTTTCATATATAACTAACCCTGGGTACGAGTTGGGCTATAGATACTTCTTTTGGCTCACGGGTATGCACGTAAATAGACCAGATAGTGGGGCGCCAGTATATACAATAGTATTCCCACTTAAGGATATTTTCCCGACCCATAAAAATTTCGGAGCGTTGGGTTTAATTTATCCGGACTATAAAAGATATACTAAGGGAGGGGTTGAAAAAAGCTGTAGCGGCCAAAACTCGAATCTTACCGATCCCATGTTCGGCTATACGGAGTAACGATGCAACATTTTTTATCAGTAGTAATTTCTGCTTATAAGCAAAGCTTGAAAGCCGTAACAAAATGAAATTATCAATTGTTATACCGGCTTATAACGAGGAGAAAAGTCTAAAGGCTGGGGTTCTGGAGGAGCTTGATGGGTATTTGAGAAGGGTGGACTATCCTTGGGAAGTTTTAATTGTGGACGACGGCTCTAATGACAAAACAGCAGAGCTTGTTGAAGGTTTTATCTCTTCACATAAAGGATTTAGGCTTCTTCGGGAACCGCATAGAGGAAAGGGAGGAGGGGTTATTGCAGGAATGGTTAAAGCTAAGGGAGATATTGTTTTATTTACTGACATGGACCAAGCCACACCCATAACCCAACTAGAAAAGATTCTTCCTAAGTTCGATGAAGGATACGACATTGTTATTGGTTCCCGCTCGGGAAGACAGGGGGCGCCCGTTATAAGAAAACTTATGGCATACGGATTTTCAATGCTTAGGCTTCTGGTTTTAAGGCTTCCCTATAAAGATACTCAGTGCGGTTTTAAAGGCTTTACAAAAAAGGCCTCCCAGAAGATATTCAGAAGAATGAAGATATTCAATGAAAGGATGAGAACCCAAGGTGCCTCGGTAACTGCGGGATTCGATTTGGAAATTCTATATCTAGCAAGGAAACTGGGACTTAAGGTTGCCGAGGTTGGGGTTGAATGGCACCACAAAGAGGGAACTAAAGTAAATCCCCTAAAAGATTCATGGGAAGGATTTAGAGATTTAATGAAAGTTAGAATAAATGCTATTACCGGAAAGTATAAGTTTTAAGCTAGTATGAAAAAATTCTTGGAAGAGTGGAAGACAACAATTATTCTTGCAGTTTTAATTTTTATCTTTGCGTTGGGCCTAAGAGTTTATAACCTCACCTTACTGCCGGTTTTTGGAGACGAGGCCATTTACATACGCTGGGCGCAGGTGATGAGGGCCGATCCATCCTTAAGATTCTTGCCCCTTTCTGACGGAAAACAACCTTTATTTATGTGGTCTGTCATCCCTTTATTTAAAATCTTCTCCGACCCCCTTTTTGCCGGCAGGGCGGTATCTGTTATTTCGGGTGTTTTGACCTCTCTCGGTGTATTTACCCTAACCTATTTACTTTTTCGTTCTAAAAAAGTAGCAATTATTGCAATGGTTATTCATGCCCTTTCTCCGTTTTCTATCTTTTTTGATAGACTCGCTTTAGCTGACTCGATGCTTGCCGCTTTTGGGGTTTGGACTTTGGTTTTCGCAGTACTTACGGCAAAAAGCATGCGGCTAGACTTTGCAATGATTGCGGGATTTGCCTTAGGTGGCGCGCTTCTTACCAAATCTCCGGGCATATTTTTTGCCATTCTTCTACCGACGTCTTGGATATTGTCTGAATTTCCTAAAACGATAAAATCCCGTCTAAGCCACCTCGTTAAACTAGTACTTCTAAGTTTGGTTACTCTCTTAATTGGCTATGCGATGTACAACATTCTTCGGCTTGGCACAAATTTCCATATGATAGCCATAAGAAACCAAGATTACGTATATGGGCTTAGACACCTGTTCGAAGCCCCATTAAACCCTTTCGTATCCCACATAAAGCAGATTTTTGGGTTCTTCTTTCTTTTGGGACCTTATGCACTTTTCGCCCTTTTTGCCCTGGGGGTATACTCGGGAATTAAAAAAGACCTAAAAGCCACAATTATTCTTATTGTATGGGCATTTGTGCCTATTTTGGCGAGCGCTGAATATTCAAAAACGATGACTGCAAGATATGTGTATTTCTCACTGCCTTTTCTTGTCGCCATCTCATCGGCATCTTTTGTTGGGGCAAAGAAGAACCTCACTAATATTGCAACTGTAATCTTAATTTTTTTCCTTTTACACTCATTTGTAATTGATTTAAAAATTCTTAAAGAGCCGGAATCAGCCCCTCTTCCCAGAAGCGAAAGGTCGGGGTATTTGGAGGAATGGACGTCGGGGACCGGAATTAGTGAGGTTTCGCAGTTTTTAAGGCAGGAGTATTTGGCCAACCCAAGTCAAAAGATTGTTGTGGGAACCGAAGGATATTTTGGTACGCTTCCCGACGGTTTACAGGTATATCTAAATGACTTGCCTGAAATAATTGTTATTGGAGCAGGGCAACCGATTTGGAATCCTCCTCAGAGCTTGGTTCAATCCAAAATGGCCGGCAACAAAACCTACCTTGTCGTTAATTCAACGAGGTATTTTGGAAATCCAGAAAAAGAAGGACTTATATTACTTGCGGCATATCCCAAAGCGGTTAAACCAGATGGTGGAAGGGAAACTTTGCTTTTTTTCGAACTCACCGATGCTTCCATTCCCAAAAAGTCTAGTAACTAGCAAAAATGAGCTTAAAACTTTCGCTAATTATTCCTGCCTACAATGAAGAAAAGTTAATTGGGGCAAATCTCTCCAGAATTCTCTCATTTTTGAATAAAATGCCATACACATGGGAAATAGTTGTCGTAGACGATGGGAGTAGTGACGCAACAGGGAAAATCATCGAGTCCTTAAAAAGGACGGAAGTAAAACTAGTAAAGCTAGACAAAAATCAGGGTAAAGGGGCGGCACTTAAGGCGGGATTTCTTGCGGCTAAGGGAGATTATCAGATATTTTCAGATGCCGACCTTTCTGTGGATATTGAAACAATTTCCCCATTTCTAGAAAAACTTAAGGTTTTCGACGTGGTTATTGCCTCAAGAAGAGTTTCAGGGTCAAAAATACAAACCCATCAATCCTGGCTTAGGGAGAATATGGGGCGGGTATTCACGTTTCTTACCCAGATTCTGACGGGATTAAAAATTGCCGATTTTACTTGCGGTTTTAAGGGCTTTACCAGGGAGTCCGCAAAAAAGATATTTGGCAGAAGCCTAATATCCAGATGGGCTTATGATGCAGAGATAATTTTCTTAGCCCAGAAGTATGGATACAAGATACTTGAGTACCCTGCTACTTGGGTTAATCGCAAAGACACCAGAGTACGGCTTAACAGGGTTGTTTTCGAATCATTAAGAGATTTGATTAAAATTAGAATCCTTGAGTTTCAAGGCAAATATGATTGAGAAAATTAAAAAAATAATATTCTCACCCCTTACGGTAACTCTGGTCGTTGTCGTCCCCACATTTATGGCTCTTCTTAGGCCAGGCTATTTCCCGATGCACGACGATATTTCCGCTATGAGGCTTCTTCAAATGGACAAGTGTGTCAAAGACGGCCAAGTTCCTTGCAGATGGGTTCCCGATATGGGATTTGGGTATGGCTACCCCCAGTTTAATTATTACGCCCCTCTTCCTTATTACATAATGGAGACTTGGCATATTGCAGGGATGGGATATTTGGATTCGGTGAAGGTTGGTTTTGCCTTAAGTTTTGTCCTCTCCGGGGTAGGGATGTATCTTTTGGGAAAAAGCTTGTGGGGGAAAACCGGAGGTTTTGTGGCTGCCTTATTTTATGCCTATCTTCCGTATAGGGCGGTTGATGCCTATGTTAGGGGAGCGGTGGGGGAGCTCTACGGCCTTGCCTTTTTGCCTTTTATTTTTTGGACCTCAAAAAAAATACTTGAAGGAGATAAAAAAGCAAAACTTTTAGTTGCCCTCTCCCTAGCTGCACTATTTACGTCGCACAATATAACAAGCATGATTTTCCTGCCGTTTCTTATCAGTTGGATTACATTTCTTATTCTCGGCCAAAAACTTCACCTTCTCCCCGATTTCAAAAAAAGAATCGTGGATTTAGTCGCTGGCCTTGCATGGGGATTTGGATTGTCAGCCTTTTTCACCCTTCCGGCATTTTTCGAAAGAAATTTGGTGCATATAAAGACGTTAACAGGAGGATATTTTGGCTATCTAGCTCATTTTGTAAGTGTTGGACAGCTTCTTTTTTCTAACTATTGGGGTTACGGAACCTCGGAGGCGGGGCCGTGGGATGAAGCCTCTTTTAGCGTTGGAATTTTTCATTGGGCAACGGCCCTTTTGGTAATTCTGTTGGCTTATGTCCTTAAGGCCAAACGAAAAATTGCCTCAGTACTTTTTTGGGTTGTCTCTGGAGTAGTGTCTGTGTTTATGGCGCATACACGTTCGGCCTTGATCTGGAGGGCTTTTCCCCTTGCCGAATTTATTCAGTTCCCTTGGAGATTTCTTTTATTGTCCGGATTTTTCTTTTCAACGGCCGCAGGGGCAATTTGTTTATTTTTTCCAAAAGGACCGAAGAAACTACTTTACATTTCGATAATATCTTTGGTTGTTATTCTTTTTTATTCAGGTGTTTTTAGGCCAGCTAAATGGCTCGATATAACAGATGAGCAAAAATTCTCTGGTGAAAACTGGCGTCTTCAGCAAACCGTAAGTATTTTTGACTATCTTCCTATTTATGTTGAAAAGGGGCCGACATTACCCGCTTCGGATAAGCCGCGAATTATTTCGGGACAAGCAGAAATTTCTAATTGGCAGAAGGGAACAGATTGGCAGAAAGGCTTTATTAAAGTTGTCGAAGAAGCCAGAATTGAGCTTCCCATTTATTATTTTCCAAACTGGGAGGTAAAGGCAGGGGGCAATAAGTTAGAGGTTACACACGAAGGAGAACTTGCACTTCTTAATGTTGGCTTGAGGTCAGGTGAGTGGGAGGTTGAGGCAAAGCTTAAAGATACTCCCATAAGGACCGCGGGAAATATTGTTAGCCTTTTTGCATTATTTCTTATACCCTTGTATTTAAAGCGTAAATAACATCCTTGAAATCTATTATGAAAAAGTTTTTGCCGACAATTTTAATATTACTTCTTCTCATTCCCGCGATTAGGGCCCTTTTCGGGCCCGGGTACTTCAACATGCACGATGACCTTCAGGTAATGAGGATTTTTCAAATGGAGAAATGTTTTGCCGACGGACAAATTCCCTGTCGTTGGGCTCCCGACATGGCCTATGGCTACGGTCAGGCAATGTTTAATTATTACTCGGCACTACCATACTATTTGGGAGTTTTAATAAGGGTATTAACGCCTCTTTCTCTTATGGGGACGGTTAAGCTTCTTTTTATGATTAGTCTTGTCGCCGGAGCATACGGCATGTACTTTTTGGCCAAAGAGTTTTGGGGCAGGCGGGGAGGAGTTTTGGCGGCAGTTTTTTACACTTACGCCCCCTATCATGCGGTAGATGTTTATGTTCGGGGAGCGATGGCCGAGTCATTCTCTTTGGCGATCTTACCTTTTTTGTGGTGGAGTATTTACCTTCTCATTAAAAAGGCCAGTTTCTTAAGGGTTGCGGCTGCGGCAATTGCAACTGCGGCAATTCTTACAACACACAACATTTCAACCATGATTTATTTTCCTTTTACGGCGGTCTGGGCAGCCTTTTGGCTGATTAAGTTTAGGGCCTTAAGACAAATTCCCAAACTGGTTTTTGCAGCTTTTGTTGGACTTGGGCTTTCTGCATTTTTTATTGGTCCGGCAATTTTTGAGCAGTCTTTGATTCAAACCCAACACCTTATAAGCGAATATTCGGATTACCACGGACATTTTGTAACTTTAAGACAGCTTTTTATAAGCAGATTTTGGGGCGACGGGCCTTCAATTTTCGGTGAGGGGGACGGAATGAGCTTTCAAGTTGGCTGGCCGCATTGGTGGGTTGGGGTTTTGGTAGCACCTTTAATTATTGTTTGGGCGAAACGAAAGAAGAATTTGGATAAGGCGATACTTTTGACGGGATTTCTGGGTTTTTTTGCGATGGCGTCATTTTTGACGCACCCCAGATCCTTTTTTATTTGGGAGGCAATTCCCCTCATGGCCTTTATTCAGTTTCCTTGGAGATTTTTGGGTCTTAGTATGTTTTTCTTGGCTCTCGGGGCAGGGGCTTTGGGACTTTTAGAGGCAAAGTGGGCCAAGTTTTTTATGGTTGTGTCCGTTGTGGCGGGGATTATACTTAATTGGAACTTCTTTATTCCCGTTAATTTCTCATCCAAGGTGAAGGATGAGGAGAAACTAAGGGGGCTTGCTTTTGAGCTGCAGCAAAAGTCGGCTATTTTGGACTATCTTCCCAAAACTGCCAAAATTGCTCCGCCGTCGCTTGCTTTTGAAGCCCCCAGGACGATTTCGGGAAACGGGGATTTTTTTGGCTTTACCAAGGGCTCAAACCGATTTAGTTTCGAGGCTCAAATTTACGGGGAGGCCAGGGTTGAGATTCCTGTTATGTATTTTCCGGGGTGGGTGGTGTTGGTAGACGGAAAGAAGGTAGCCGTTGAAATTCATGATACTTACGGCTTTATAATGGTCGATTTGGAAGACGGAAGACATATTCTACGCGGCAGATTTATTAATACTTCAGTAAGGACAGTTTCCAACGCCTTTAGCGTTATATCCGCCCTGGGCCTATTTGGCGCTTGCCTGGTTTGGGAAAGTAGAAAGCGCAAAGAATGAAAAAACTATTTAAAAGCCCCTTTGTAATTCTTGTCTTGATCTGCCTTCCGGCTATCTATTTTTTACTAAGGCCCGGTTTTTATGAGCCGCAAGACCTGCATCATATCGCAGACATTTTCCAGATGTATAAGGCTGTGGTTTCGGGGCAGCTTCCTCCAAGGCTCGGCCCCGACTACCTTTGGGGTTTTGGCTACCCTCTTTTTAATCTTTATTATGTTTTGCCCTTTTATTTGGGTGCGGTGTTTTACGCCTTAACAAAAAGTCTTACCGGAAGTTTTGAATTTGTCTTCGTTGTCGCTGCGTCTTTGTCAATTTTCGGAATGTACCTTTTTCTGAGGGAATTTTTCGGGAAGATTGCGAGTCTCACAGGATCCATCCTTTATCTTTATACTCCTTACCGGGCCGTTCAGATTTATGTACGGGGAGCAATGGGTGAGGCTTTGGCCATGGCAGTTATCCCATTTGTCTTTTGGGGGGCAACCCGGGTAGTGAAAGAACCCAGCAGGGCAAATATATCTATTCTGGGCCTTACTCTTGCTGCCCTTATCTTATCTCACAATTACCTTTGGCTACTTGCCGCACCTTTCCTCGCTTTATTTTGCCTGGTGTTTCTTTATCGAAAAGAAAGCCGGGGAAAGTCGGTTAAAGTTCTCATCTTGGGCGTCCTTCTGGGGGCAGGAGCCTCCTCTTATTGGTGGCTTCCGGCGGTAAAAGAATTTAATTTGGTTTCGGGGATAACTCCTTTTGCCCTTGAAGATCACTTCCCTTTTATAAAACAGCTACTTCTTCCCTCCTGGGGTTACGGCGCCTCGGTCTGGGGTCCATACGATGGAATGAGTTTTCAGGTAGGAGTTGTCAATTTGGCGGTGGTCGCTGGGTCATTGGTAATAATTTTTCTTAAGAGAAAAAACCTTGGAAAATATGGATCCATTTTAGCCCTGGCAATCGGCGGTTTCTTTGTTTCGGTTGTAATGATGAATATCCGCACACTTCCTCTTTGGAAGCTTCTTCCTATTTATCAGTTTGTTCAGTTTCCCTGGAGGCTTCTTTTTTTGACAACCTTTTTTAGCGCCATTTTAGGGGCATTTTTAATCGACGCGTTCTCACGCAAAATTGCGCTCTGGGTGGGGTTGGCAGTTGCCGTCCTTAGTATTTCTTTGACTTGGGGGTACTTTAGACCATCGCAGGTAGTTTATAAACCAGACGATTTTTATCTTACGCGGATGTTTGCAATAGCCTCAGAAGGTGAAGAAAGAATAGGCGTTTCCCAGGACTATATTAACTGGAGCGAGGATTATTTGCTTTTGCCGTTGGGGGTTAAAAAAGCCGACAGGCTTTTTACCCCAAAAATTGTAGGAGATGAAAATGCGACAGTCTTAGAAATTGAAAAGATAAATCAAGTTGACTATCGTGCGGAAGTTGAGGCAAGATCCCAGGCAAAAGTTACGTTTTACTCACTTTATTTTCCGGGTTGGACATCGACGTTAGATGGGGTGTCGACCCAAATTACCCAAGGGGAGCCGTTTGGACAAATGGAGGTGACAGTTGCCCAAGGACGCCACACAGTCGAATTTTCTTGGAAAGAGACTCCGCAAAGATTGGCGGCGGATTTGGTAAGTTTGATTTCGTTGGGAATTGGAGTCTGGCTACTTCTAGATAAAAGAGGGCGCAGAGATGCCACGACTTAAAATACCAAAAAACAGGAAGATTATCTTTTCTTTTTTGCTGATTTTATTTGTAGGATTTTTCTTAAGAGTATTTTTAGCCAGATACTTTGTTAAAGAAAGCGGGGATTTAAGACTCTATGCCGATTGGGCAGAGAAATTTTGGCCTTATGGGTCTAAAGATTTCTATACTTACGCTTTATGGTATTATGCCCCTCCGAATTACCCCCCGCTTCTTTCGTTAATTTATGCAGGGGCTTATTGGCTTTACGAGCATAAATATTACTTAGCCCAGCTGCATAATTTCATCAAAATTCCCCCGGCCTTTTTCATAGTCTATTTCTATGAGCACGGCCTCTACCTTCTTTTAAAACTTCCCGGGATTTTGGCGGATATTGGCCTGGGAGTTTTAATTTTCCAACTTGTTAAAAAACTAACCGGACAGCTAAAGAAGGCCTACTTGGCGTGTGCGTTTTATATTCTTAATCCGGTTTCGATTTTTCTTTCCGGAGTTTGGGGCCAGACCGACAGCTTAGTTTCTTTTTTTGGACTAACCGCCTTTATAACCCTTTGGTTGGGGAAGGCCTGGTTGTCCATTCCCCTTCTTTTTTTGAGTTTTTATATAAAACCCAATTGGGGAATTTTTGTTCCGCTGTATATATTTCTCTTTATTCTAAAAAAGCCGCAGATCAAACAAATTTTGTTAGGGTTTACCATAAGCGTTGTATTATTTTTTGTTATTACCCTGCCTTTTGCCAAAGGTAATGTGTTTTCATTTTCAAAATGGCTTTGGAGCGAAAGACTTCTACCAACTGCAACAGTTGCCCATAAAGCCTCTGTTTCGGCTTTTAATTTTCACTCAATTTTCCTTACGATAGATAAACATCTGGACTATAGCCCCTATTTGGGGATTCCGGCTAATTTATTCGGGATTATCTTGTTTATATTAGTTAACGTTTTAGCTTTCCGATTCATAAAAAGACAGAAAGTGAGCCTTTCCTCGGTTCTGGTTGGAATTTTTTCAGTAGGGTTTGGCGGATATCTATTTTTAACAAACATGCTTGAGAGGTATTTCTTCCAGAGCTTTGTACCGATGATAATTCTGATGTTCACAAGTCCAGGCTTGTTATTTTACGGAGTACTTATAAACATCGCGGTTTTTGCGAACCTTTTTTATTCTTTTTTCAGAAGAAGTTGGGGAGCACTGGCAGACGTTTTTGGGGCGTACAACTTTCTTATTGTGAGGCTATTTTCACTACTAAATTTGGCTTCTTGGGTCTTTCTTCTTCGAAGGATGAATTTCTTAAAAAAATAATTCAAAATTATTCGGGCTCTGAATTAAAGCTTCCTCCACCCCTTTGTGGCATGCGCTCCACAACCACGGTTATTGGATGGGCTTCACCAAGATAGGGTTCTTTGGACACAGTAATTGAGAAGTCATTACCAGAAACGAAAGAGATGAAACCCATTAATTTGAGTTCTTCTGAAACTTGTCTGGTGGTCTTGCCCTGGTCAAATAGAGCTCGGGCGATTCCATTCCCGCCCAACCTTCTTATATCCTCTGGTCCAAATTCCATGTAGCCGATTATACGAAAAAAGTATTTTGAAGTCTAGCATGCTAAAATTTAAGCGTGGCTGAGATTGAAGGCAGTCAGGAACATTTGGATTTACCCGCCAAAAATCGCACCATGAGGCGTTTACGAACAGTACCGGGAGCCGAATGGCAAGATTCGGTGGGCCCAACCGACGAAATTACGCTTGAGACTGTCAAGGCCAGGGCAGTGCGTGGAGTTGTGGTTTTGACCGGAAGAACGTTTTTTTTGCAAATTCTTTCATTTGCAGCCTGGATTTTCCTCTCAATATTTTTGGATGCCAAAGAAATCGGCCTCTTTTTTATCGTTTCTGCAGTCGTTAACTTTCTGAGATACTTTTCGGATATTGGGCTTGCCGCGGCTTTGATTCAAAAGAAAGAAAAAATTGAAGAGTTGGATCTTAGAACTACCTTCACCGTGCAGCAGATACTTGTGATTTTGCTTTTAATTGTCCTTTTTATACTTTCTCCGTATCTTAAGAATTATTATTCTTTAAGCTTTGAGGGACTGCTTCTTTTATATGCCCTGGGCGCCTCTTTCGTTTTTGCCTCGCTTAAAACCATTCCCTCTGTTCTTCTTGAACGGGAGCTTCATTTCGGAAAATTGGTTATTCCGGATGTTTTGGAAAATTTGGTTTATAACTTCTCGGCAGTTGGATTCGCCTATCTGGGATTTGGAATGCGAAGCTTTACCTACGCGGTTTTATTAAGGGGGGTAATAGGCCTAATTGCAATTTATATTATTCGACCGTGGATTCCGGGATTGGCCTTCTCAAGGCAGTCTCTAAAAAAGCTTTTGAAATTTGGAGTTCCCTACCAGCTCAACAGTTTTTTGGCAACAATCAAAGACGACGGTTTGATTGCTTTTTTGGGGGGGATATTGGGGCCTCTCGGGATTGGCTACCTGGGGTGGGCGCAAAAGTGGGCCCAGACGCCTCTTAGGCTTTTTATGGACAATGTTCTTAAAGTAACTTTTCCCGCTTTCTCCAGAATGCAGGATGAAAAGGACGAGTTGGTAAGAACAGTTACCCGCTCAATATTTTTTGTCTGTTTTCTGGTTTTCCCGGCGGTTGTCGGAATTTTAGTTTTGGCTCCCTTTATGGTCAAAATAATTCCGAGATATGAGAAATGGGAGCCGGCATTAATTCCCTTGTTTTTGGTCTCGGTAAACGTGTTTTTTGCGGCAGCCACCACCCAACTTACAAATCTTCTCAATGCCATCGGCAAGATCAAAACAACATTCAAGTTGATGATTATGTGGACCGTTCTTACCTGGGTTTTGATTCCATACCTGGCATATCGCTCGGGGGTCAATGGGGCGGCACTGGGTTATGCTTTGGTCGGGGCAAGCTCCGTAGTTGCAATTTATATTGCCAGAAAGGCCGTACCGTTTTCTCTGTGGAATGGGGTAGGCAAGCCAGCCATGGCGACCCTCTTAATGGGCATAGTACTTCTTATCGCCCGCAGTCTTTTGACGGTAAGTCTCTCGAGTGTAGCCGTGATGGTAATTTTGGGAGGCGGAGTATATTTTGCCGCCTCTTATATTTTAGTAGGCAGGAGTCTAGTTGAAGATGTTAAAAAAAGCATTAAAAATCTTAAGGGAAAATAGGCTTGCCTTATTTCTTATTCTAGTTGGCTCAGGGATATGGTCGGCAACCATGGTCAAAAGCGGCCTAATCTATGACTATGGCATGGGTTTTTGGGGGCCAAACGGGCACGACGGAATCTGGCATATTGCTTTAATTAAGTCTTTGGCCAAAGGCTCCTGGGAAATACCTGTTTTTGCGGGTGAGACTCTTAAAAATTATCATGTAGGCTACGACCTTCTTCTTGCCTGGTTTTCAAAACTAACGGGGATTAACCCAATTACGCTTTATTTTCAAATATTTCCCCCAATTCTTGCTCTTGGTATAGGGATTCTTACCTATAAATTTGTTCTGGAATGGAGAGGGTCGAAGGCCCAGGCAATCTGGGCTACCTTTTTCGTATATTTTGGCGGGAGTTTCGGTTGGATTGTGAATCTAATTCGAACGGGGGAGTTTGGGGGCGAGAGTATGTTTTGGGCACAGCAGGCAATTTCTACCCTTATTAACCCTCCATTTGCCCTTTCTCTGGCTTTAATACTTTGCGGCCTTATTTTTCTTACGAAGTTTCTTAAATCCCAAAAACCACTCAACCTTATACTTTGCGTACTTTTCTTTGGGGTGTTAATCCAAATAAAAGTATATGCCGGGGTCTTGGTTTTGGGAGGACTCGGTGTTTCTGTCGCTTACCACCTTTTTAAAGAGAAAAAGACGGATTTGGTATGGGTTTTTTTGGGAAGCCTGGCCCTATCGTTAGTTCTTTTTCTTCCCCTCAATAAGGGGTCAGAAGGTTTGATTGTCTTTAAGCCGCTCTGGTTCTTGGAGAGCATGATGGGCCTTCCCGATAGGGTCGGTTGGGAAAGATTTTATTCTGCAATGACCAACTGGCGCTTGGGCAATATTTGGACTAAAGCAGCTCCTGCCTATTTGGTTGCTTTTGCAATATTCTGGTTTGGGAATTTAGGAACGAGGGCCATTAAGGGATTACTGATTTTTCGTTGGCTAAAACAGCCAGAAAAACTGGGGTGGATAGAGATATTCTTCGTCGTAGTAATAATTGCAGGCGTTGGAATCCCCATGTTTTTTCTTCAAAAGGGAACTCCCTGGAACACAATTCAGTTTTTCTACTACTCTTTGTTTTTCTCGGGAATCTTAGCCGGAGTGGCACTTCCTGAAATATTTGAAAAAATGAGGTTAAAAACTATATTGATACATATCATTATAGTGATAGTTGTATTGTTGACTATACCCACAACTATCGGTACCCTCCAACATTATTTACCCGCAAGACCTCCCTCAATGATTTCCAAGGGCGAGCTTGAAGCTCTTGAGTTTCTTTCCCAACAGCCTTCGGGGACAATTCTGACATATCCTTTTGATAGCGACAAAGCCAAAGAGGCTGAGGCAAACCCGCCAAGACCTTTGTATCTTTATGAGTCTACGGCCTATGTTTCGGCCTTCACTGACCAGAGCGTATTTCTTGAGGACCAGGTAAATCTGGACATTACCGGGTATCTCTGGAGAGAAAGAAGAAACAATGTTGAAGCGTTTCTGAAAAGCACTAATTTAGAATACGTTCGAGAATTTTTACGAGAAAATAATATTACTTACATTTATTGGGTAAGAGGGCAAAGAGCCCTTATAGGTGAAGTTCAGCTGGGATTAACAAAAATATTTGAAAATCAGGAGGTAGAGATTTTTAGAGTTACCAGTTTCTAATAGGCCATCGGAGGTCTACGCGAAAATTCCCGCAAACATATGTATGATATAATGATATATCATATAACAGTTTGGATTGTAGATTTTGGAGAATTTAATCTTGCGGTTTAATAGAAAGCAGCCTACCGAGATCTTCTTCGACCCATCCCCGGCCCTGACCCCACCTTATCCATATGGGAATTGCCAGACCGACTCCAAGAAGTTCCAGGGCTCTTTCCACCGTTGACGGCGAAGGCATAGTAGCAAGCAGGCGCACACTTTCAATGGCAAGGGCGATTCCGGATCCACGCCAAACCTGTCTTTCGATGGTTACTTTTGATTCCTGCTCGGCTGACATAACTCCTTATAGTTGCTGACTAGCCAAATGTCAACCCAGAGAGACCTCATAATCGTAATTTAAGCCTCAATCATGGTAAAATTAGTGCGTGGGGAAAGTTACTGTAGTTATTAATACCCTCAATGAGGAGCGCACCTTGCCTCGAGCGCTTGCCTCAGTTAAGCACTTTGCTGACGAGGTTATAGTCTGTGATATGGAATCTTCTGATGGGACTCGGGAAATTGCCGAGAAGGCTCACGCTATGGTTTATATCCACAAAAATCCGGGCTATGTTGAGCCCACTAGAAATTTTGCAATTTCAAAGGCGGGGGGAGAGTGGATTTTGATTTTGGATCCGGATGAAGAGCTTCCGAAAGGTCTGGCTACAAAACTTAAAGAGATTATTAAAAACCCAAATGCTGATTATTTTAGAATCCCAAGGAAGAACATAGTTTTCGGTAAATGGATGCGCTACACACGTTTCTGGCCTGACTTTAATATCCGTTTCTTCAAAAAGGGATTCGTTACCTGGAATGAAGTGATTCACTCAGTGCCCATGACACAAGGGAAAGGCGCAGACCTTCCCGATAAAGAGGAATTTGCACTTGTTCACCACCATTACGATTCGATCGAGGAGTATCTAGAAAGAATGAATCGCTATACGTCTGTTCAGGCCGAAGCTTTAATAAAGAAAAAACACAAATTTCTTTGGAAAGATTTAATAGAAGCCCCCGCAAGCGAGTTTTTGAGTAGATATTTCGCAGGCGAAGGGTATAAAGACGGCTTGCACGGACTTGCAACCTCGCTTCTTCAAGCATTTAGTGAGGTAATACTTTACCTCAAAGTTTGGCAGGCTGAAAAATTTCTGGAGCAATCAATTTCCCCCGAAGAGATAGAAAGTGAATATAGGCGAGAGAGAAAAGACTTTGACTTCTGGATCACGGAAGTTGCAATAAGATCTAAGGACTTTCTCACTTCTCTTCCACTAAGAGTAGCAAGACGCATCTTGCGAAAAAATGCCGAATAATACTCCGAGAATTTCGATCGTGGTTCTAAATTGGAATAGGGCGAAAGATACCCTTGAATGTATGGCTTCTTTGGAAAAATTGGACAAGAGAAATTACAAATTATCAGTAAACTTGGTTGACAATGGTTCAACTGCTAACTCGGTCGAGATTTTTAAAAGGTATAAGACTCATAATTTTAAGATTCAGTTAATTATTAATAAGGAAAATTTGGGGTATGCCGCAGGAAATAATATCGGGATGAGAAAGGCAATAAATGATGGGAGCGATTTCGTGATGGTTCTTAATAATGATACTTTTGTGCACCCACAACTTATAAGCGGGCTTCTGAAAACATTTAACGAGTACCCAAACGCAGGGGTAGTTTCCCCAAAAATCTATTTCGCAAAAGGATTTGAATTCCACAAAGACAGATATAGTAAGAATGAGTTAGGGAAAGTAATTTGGTTCGCGGGAGGTGACATTGACTGGAACAATGTTTATGGCACGAATCATGGAGTAGACGAGATTGACCACGGTCAATTTGACAAAATTCGTGAGGTAGACTTTGTAACAGGCGCTTGTCTTATGGCGAGATCTAAGACACTCGAGGAAGTTGGGATGTTCGACGAGAGATACTTTTCATACTTTGAAGATACCGATTTGTCGCAAAGGATGAAAAATAGGGGATTAAAAGTGTTGTATTCACCCTATGGTGTAATATGGCATAAGGTGGCCCAAACTTCCAAAATAGGAGGGGAACTCAACGACTATTTTCTCACCCGCAATAGGATATTATTTGGCATGCGCTATGCACCTTTACGGTCAAAGATTGCTTTAATCCGCGAAAGTCTTAGGTTAATGACGGCTGGAAGGAAATGGCAGAAAGCCGGAGTCAGAGATTTCTACCTAGGGAGGTTTGGTAAAGGGTCATGGGAATAAATTTATCGGCCATAGTTATTGCGAAAAATGAGGAAGCCAAAATAGGCGAATGTCTGGAGTCGCTCTCGTGGGTTGACGAAATTATTGTTATTGATAGTGGTTCAACTGATAAAACAATTGAGATAGCAAAAAAATACCGGGCCAGAGTTGTTAGTACGGACACTGGTAGCTTTAGCGACTGGAGGAACATATGGGTGAAAGAAGCAGCGGGAGACTGGATTTTATATGTTGACGCCGACGAGCGGGTAACTCCCCTTTTGAGGAAGGAAATTTCCTCAATTATCAATTCTAAATCATCAATTCTCAATTATAGCGCCTATGCAATTCCCCGCCGAAATTTTATTTTGGGTAAAGAACTAAAACACGGAGGTTGGTGGCCGGATTACGCCAAGAGGTTATTTCTAAAAAAAGAATTCACAGAGTGGAAAGGAGAACTTCATGAGGAGCCCCAATATTCGGGGAGATTGGGACACCTTAAAAATCCTCTAATACATCTTAAGCACGATAATTTGGAGGAAATGGTAGATAAAACCAATAAAAGGAGCGATATAGAGGCAAAACTAATGCTGTTGGCGGGGCACCCCCCCATGAATATTGCGCGTTTTGCTACTGCAATGTTTAGAGAATTTTGGTTGAGGATGGTGAGACAAGCGGCGTTTTTAGACGGATCCGTCGGAATAATCTACGCAATCTATCAGGTTTATAGCAGGTTCATTTCTTATGCTAAGTTGTGGGAGTTACAACTAAAAAAATGAGGGCAGCGATACACAATCCCTATCTTGACACCCTCGGGGGCGGGGAGCGTTATACCATGGCCTTTGCGGCCACATTAGTAGCTCTAGGCTATCAGGTTGACGTGGAGTGGAAGGATATTTCAATAGGGAAGAAGTTGGAAGAGAGATTTGGAATAAGGCTGGAGGGGATCAACATTGTCCCAGATATTAAAAGGGGTGACGGATACGACGTCTGTTTTTGGCTGTCCGACGGTAGCATTCCCGCTCTTCGTGCTAGAAAAAATTTCTTGCACTTTCAGCACCCTTTCAAGGGGGTGAACGGCGGCACTCTCATAAATAGGATGAAACTTTTTAGAGTGAATAAGATTCTTTGTAATTCCGGTTTTACAAAAAGATTTATTGATGAAGAATATAGAGTTAATAGTACAGTTCTTTACCCGGCGGTTGGGGTTGAGAAAATTAAACCACGCAGGAAAGAGAATATCATTCTTTTTGTAGGCAGATTTTCGCAATTGGAACAAGCAAAAAATCAACACGTTTTGGTGTCTGTCTTCAGAACCTTCTACGACCGTGGAAATAAGGATTGGCAACTAATTCTGGCGGGGGGTAGCGAAGTAGGAGTCGGAGGGTATATAAAAAGAATTAGGAGGTTAGCGGCCGGCTATCCAATTGAAATATTTCAGTCACCGACATTTAAAGAACTACTGGAAATATATGGGAAGGCAAAGATATTTTGGTCTGCAGTAGGATTTGGGATGGACGAGGTCAGGGAGCCCAGGAAGGTTGAGCATTTCGGAATATCGGTGGTGGAGGCAATGGCGGCAGGAACCGTTCCCATTGTATATGAAGCCGGCGGTCATAAAGAAATTGTTACGGAAGGGGAAAATGGATTCCTCTGGAAGAAAAAAGGAGAACTTCTTAAAAAGACAATAAGGGTTTTGGGCGATAAAACTTTGTATAGGAATCTGTCCCAAAACGCAATAAAATCGAGCCTAAGATATAGTTTCGAAAGGTTTGCTAGTGATGTTGAAAAAATACTCTAAGTACATTTTACTGCTCATATTTGTATTGGCGCTTCTGGTGAGGTGGTGGTATTTGCCCAAAAATGCCCTGACTTTTGCCTACGACCAGGCCAGAGACGCATTCGTGGCCAGGGAAATTCTTGCCGGAGATCTAAAAATATTAGGCCCTTCGGTAAGTGGCGTCCCGGGTTTTTATCACGGAGTCTTATATTATTATGTTATCGCGCCCGCATACCTACTCGGCGGGGGTAATCCAATTTTTGCGGCATACTGGATGAGTTTTATTAATGCGCTAGTTGTATTTGTTGTTTTTTATCTTACGGCTAGAATGTTTGGAAAATTACTCCCTGCAGCTATTGCTGCTCTTCTTTTTGCGGCTTCATATGAAGCGAGCCAATATGCGACCTGGCTTTCAAATCCGGCGATGGGGGTTTGGTTCGTGACGTTAATATATTTGGGGCTATACCTTTGGCTCAAAGAAAAAAAGATTGGTTATTTATCTCTCGTTGGTCTCGCTTTCGGGCTATCTATCCAATCCAACGTTTCTTTGGCTTACCACGCGGTTCCGATAGGTTTATGGCTCTGGTATAGCCGGAAAGATATTGGTAAAAAACAACTTCTAGCAATTCTGCTCCCCTTTCTTATAGCGATTTCTTCAATGCTTGCCGTAGAAGCCAGATTTGGATTCAAAAGTATTGAGGGGGTAAAGCTCCTTCTCGTTCAGCAGGAAAGCGGTGAGGTAAAAATTCGGCTGGGAGACTATTTGGTCGCCTACGTAAACCACATGGGTAACATATTTGCCCATAATTTATTTCCATTCATTTCTGCACTGGGAGGCCTAATGGGCTTAGGGATTTTAGGCAAATGCATTCTCAAATTAAAGAATAAGGGTTTTGTCTGGGTTTTGGAGATTAAATTTCTTCTAAGCTGGATTTTGTCTTTTTTGATTCCCGCGGCCATTTCCGGCGCTAAAGTTCCCCACATAGGGGCCGGTATAGGGGTTGGATTTATTATTCTAACTGCCTTTTTCATTTGGGAAGTATTTCAGAAAAACAAAGCCCTCGGCACGATCATTCTTATATTTATCTTAGTGGCTAATTTTTCTAAGGTGGTTTCCGAAGGCAGTAAAGGCCAGACCATTTTTGCCATTCAAAAGGATCTTACTTTGGCTAAAGAACTAGCGGCGGTTGATAAAACATATCAGGAAGCTCAACAGAAACCCTTCAGTATTAATACCCTAACGTCCCCCCTTTATATCAACACAACCTGGTCGTACCTTTATAATTGGTATGGAAGCAACAAATTCGGCTATCTTCCGTACTGGAGAGGCAGGGACCAGATAGGGTCTTTAGGAGATAATCTTAAGCCCGTACCCCCCGGTATAGATAAACACTTTTTTATTATGGAGCCATTGGAGGGAATTCCTGCACTGTTTGTCGGATATGCAATCGGAGAGGAAGATGCCAGGGGTAAGGCGGTTGGGCGCGCTAATTTCGGAGAAATAATTGTAGAAAGTAGGCAGATTACCCATGAGTAAGACAAGCAGGCGGATAGCTTTAGACCTTCACGAAGGGGTACCCCCAAATTGGTATTGGGAAAGCTTGAGGGTAGACCCTTTGCAAAAATATTGGCATAAAAGGAGGTTTGAAGAAGTCAGGCGATTAATTGAGCCTGTGGATGGAGTAGTTCTCGACGTGGGTTGCGCTGACGGGATTTTTTCAAAAGTAATTCTGGATAAAAGTCGGGCTAAAAAGTTAATCGGCATAGAGATATTGAAACCTTCCGTTTCTTGGGCAAAATCCCATTGGAAGAAGATTGGGCGGATGGAATTTCGGGTCGGAGACGCACACGAGCTTAAATTTCCCGCAAACTTTTTCGATGCAGTTTTTTGTATGGAGGTTTTGGAGCACGTCTACGATCCGAAAAAAGTTTTGACAGAATTGAAAAGGGTAATTAAGCCCGGTGGTTATGGAGTTTTTTTGGTTCCTTCGGATAGTTTTCTTTTTCTAGCAATTTGGTGGATATGGCTGCATTTTTATCCAAGGGGATGGGTGTGGAGGGATACACACATACAAACATACAGAAAAAATTATCTGCCCAGGCTATGTAAAACAGTGGGATTTGTAATCGAGAAAGACAAAAAATTTAACCTCGGAATGTTACATGTTGTTAGGGTTAGAAAGGTATAGAAGCCTCCGTGCTTAAAAAACTTAATAGGAAACTCACGAAATATCTTGAGGGCAAATATCCGAATTGGGACGTCTCCATAGCCTTAAGATACTTGCCCGTAGTTTCCGATTTAGGAAGTAAATTTGAATCGGAGGCAAGGATATTGGATGTTGGTTCGGGCGAGTTCGGTCTCGCAACATATACCAAAGGTAGATTTGACATTACCGGAACCGATATTGATTTTGGAAAAAACAGGAAAAAAAACTTAAAAATAGTTAAAGCTTCTGCCGAAAATTTGCCGTTTAAGGATAGCTCATTCGATGCGGTGGTGAGTGTGGATATGATGGAACACTTACCCCAAAATATCAGGCAAAAAGCTGTCTCTGAAATGGTTCGCATTGCCAAGTCAAAAGTTTATATCTTATGTCCAAGGGGTAGGTTTTCAAAAATAATCGACGGGCTTTTGTCCAAGTATTATCAATTTACACACAAAAGCGAGTTGGGGTATTTGAGCGAGCACCAAAAGTATGAGCTTCCGAGCGAAAATTCTATAGAGGGTTATATTTACGAAGCTTTAAAGAAATATAACAAAACCGCAAAAGTTGAAAAAAAAGGAAACACAAACGCAATTTTGTGGCTTATCTTGCTTCTATTGGGATTTAGTGAAGTCAAAATTCTTACAAGTTTCTATCACAAGCTTCTACTTCTACTACCGATTTTAAATCTAATGCATTTTTGGCCCACCTATAGAGTTGAGTATATTGTAGATATGGAGGATTATGCTTAAGGAAGATGCTTCTGGTAGCGTAAGCATTGTAATCCCGAGTTATAACGGCCAAGACTTACTCGCCAAAAACTTACCCAGGGTAATTCAGGCCGCCGAAAATCCAAAAAATGGGATTAAAGAAATAATTGTTGTTGACGACGGCTCAACCGACGGAAGTATAGGATTTGTCAGGAAAACATTTCCCGAGGTTAAGCTTGTAAGTCATAAAACAAACAAGGGTTTCTCCTCGGCCGTAAATTCTGGGGTAGGCAAATCGAGCGGGGAATTTGTAGTCCTTCTAAATAACGATGTCTACCCGAACGACAATTTTTTAGAAAATATCTTGCAGTTTATTGTAAAAGACCCTGACGTTTTCGCTGTTTCCTTTCACCAAAAGGGATACGGCTGGGCGCGGGGGCGCCTCCAAGACGGTTTCGTTGTTCACCTTCCGGGCAGTGAAGACGTTTCCCCCCACCCAACATTTTTCGTAAATGCCGGAGGCGGTATTTATAGAAAAGACTTATGGACCAAACTTGGAGGGATGGATGAAAAGTTATTTTCTCCTTTTTATTGGGAGGACGTGGATATTTCTTATAGAGCCGCTAAAAGGGGATTTAAACTCTTTTGGCATCCGGACGGAATTGTGAGTGCAAATCTGTCCGCAACTGTTAACAAAATCCCGAAAAAGTTGGTAAGCCGTATTCAAGAAAGAAACCAACTTCTTTTTATTTGGAAAAACTTAACGAGCAAAAACCTTTTTAAAAAACACCTGTCAGGTCTTGCCAGACGTGTAATAAAACACCCAGGGTACTTACTAATAGCACTTACCGCCATATCTTGGCTACCCAAGATATTAAAGTTAAGAAGAAAAGAAATAAAGGAAAGCAAAGTCTCGGATGAGGCAATATTTGCGGGGACCTAATATGGCGGATTTAACTGTAGTCATCGTAAGCTTCAACACCAAGGATCTTACACGGGAGGCCATAGACTCTGTTTTTAAAAATGATTTGGGACTTAACGTAGATGTTGTTGTGGTCGATAACGGATCTTCAGATGGAAGCTGGGAAGAGGTTGAAAAGGTTAGAGGCCAGAAACTTAAACTGATAAGAAATGACCAAAACTTAGGTTTTGCGAAGGCAGTCAATCAAGGGATACGTGCCTCTCCGGGAAAACACGTACTTCTTCTTAATTCGGATTGTAAGCTCAAGAGAGGCTGCCTCAAAAGGCTTTTCGATTTTGCGGAAACCAAGAAAGAGGCAGGGGTTATAGGCGCAAGACTTCTTGATACTAACGGCAAAATTCAACCTTCTTGTTATTTCTTTCCGACGGTCCTTAGGGCGGCTAAGCGTTATTTCGGGGGAAGAAACGAGGCAGACAAATATTTGCCTAAAGGTGAAACTCCTTCCGAGGTAGACGCCGTAGTATTTGCAGCCGGCCTAATTACCAGGAGGGCCCTGGAAAGGGTTGGGCTTTTGGATGAGAGGTACTTTATGTACTTTGAGGACTTGGATTACGCAAGAAGGGTAAGGCGCTCGGGTCTTAAAGTTTACTATCTTCCCCAGGCCGAGGCGGTTCACCATCACGGAGCAAGCGGAAAGGATATTGTGGATGCCGCCAATCAATGGCGTAGACTCATCCCTTCAAGTAAGACCTATCATGGAGCACTTAAGCATCATTTAATAGTATGGATAATGTGGTTAGGACAGAAATGGGAAAAGCTTTTAAAAAAGGGCGTGTAATACTGCTTTTGATACTCTTCTTAGGCTCATTTTTGAGGCTTTGGAGGTTGGATAGAGTACCTGTATCACTGTTTTCCGACGAGCTGGATGTCGGTTACCAGGCTTATTCAATATTAAAGACCGGAAAGGACTACTTTGGAAATTCCTGGCCAATACATTTTCAATCCTATGCCGATTACCGTACTCCG